>Ga0187833_10004624_pt1 | contig 13354 bp, 12 predicted proteins | sample ETNtaG_37_FD_167968 | JGI IMG/M metagenome (GOLD analysis project Ga0187833, IMG submission 167968) | Marine microbial and viral communities from oxygen minimum zone, Eastern Pacific Ocean - ETNP2014_SV_400_PacBio MetaG (Illumina Assembly) | ecosystem: Environmental > Aquatic > Marine > Hypoxic... | reverse complement strand
ATAGCTCAGTTGGTAGAGCCCCGGATTGTGATTCCGGTTGTCGCGGGTTCGAGCCCCGTTTCTCGCCCCACTTCCTATTAGAGATTAAAGTTCGTAATTTAATACTTATATTTTGATTGCAAAATATCTTCAAGATGCCTGCATAATAAAGATTTTCCCCTTAATCCAACTTTCTTTTTGTTTCCTTAAATTCACTTCTTGAGAATCGATTACTTTGAATGCAACAGAAGCGATTTTTAAAATGTAATCCTCTGAATGTGAATATCGTGCACTTTTTAATAAGGAGTATCCATCCTCTTCCTGAGTTTCTATAGAGAAAATAAACAAGGCATTTTTATTACAACACTGCCTCACTGTTTTAATAATTTTTGTCAGTTCTCCGATATAAACAAACACATCCAAAGCAATAAATAAGTCGTATTTTTCTTTTGATGAGCTCAGGATATCAACCACATCTCCTTCAATTAAACAATCGTAGACATCTAGTTCCCTTGCTTTGTTTACCATATTGCTAGAGATATCAATACCAGTGAGATTATTACTAATATCTCTTAGTTCTTTGCCAGTTAAGCCAGTGCCACACCCCAAATCAATTACTCTCTCGAATTTATTCCTAGGAGGGTCTAGTTTAAGAATTAACTCTTTGATTAAAAAAGGTAACTTGTACTGAAGTTGCTTGACCAAGGAATCATCAAATCTTTCTGCATAATCGTCAAATAGATTCTTAACATATTCTTTTGGTGGTTTTGTGCTTGTATTACCAGTTAATGCATTAATCATATGCTGTGGCACTACATAGTCCGGTTTAATAGCGAGTGCCTTTTTGTAGCTTCTAACTGCAGCATCAAGTTGGCCGAGTCTTTTGAGAGTATTACCAAGGTTATTGTGTGCCTCAGTATAATCCGGTTTAATGGCTATTGCCTTCTCGTAGCTTCTGACCGAGGCATCAAGTTGCCCGAGTTTGTGTAGCGTATCACCGAGGTTGTAATGCGCCTCAGCGTAGTCCGGCTTGATAGCGAGCGCCTTCTTATAACGCTCAACTGCAGCATCCAACTGGTCGAACCCTTGGAGCGTGATAGCGAGGTTATTGTGTGCATCAGCGTAATCAGGTTCAATATCTAGTGCCTTTTCATAACGATTTACTGCGGTATCCATTTGTCCTAAGCTGGCATAGCAGGCGCCACTAATATTGTAGAGTATTGCTTCATTAGGATAGTCTTTGATTAAGGCTCCAGCTGTATCAAGCGCCTCCTGTATCTGGTCGTTAGAGTAGAGCTTAATAACTGAGTCAATTAGCGCTTGTAGTGGGGATTGAGGTTTTATTGTCATTCAAGATGCCTGCAAAATAAAGATTCGCCCCCTTCCAGCTTTAGCTAGATGCAAGCAACGCAGTTGCGGAGGGATTGTGATTATGATTCCGGTTGTCGCGGGTTCGAGCCCCTTTTCTCGCCCCACTTTCTTTAAGGAATTCAGCCTAATACTAAACTAAAAAGAAGTCAATAAGACTAAATTGAAGAGATTTAGTTATCCCAGAATGTTATGGCGTCCCAAACAGAACTTATGATATTACCTGTGCCATCAATTACCGCTTTGGGTACAGCCGTAATACTGTCCATACAGCCACTAAGTAATAAAGCAACAACACCTAGAAATAATAATTTAAGCTTCATAGCACTCTCCTTTTAAAAAAAACTTCATTATAGAACAATTTCTAGTTAAATTGCTAAGGAAATAATATATATCAAAATATATATACTGCACCATAATTCATATATCTCATATTGAATCATATTAACAAGATTAAGATATAATCAATTAATATGAATTGATAAGGACTTAAGATGAAAAAAATTTATATATTTTCGGTTACAGCTTTTTTAACTATGAACTTCAGCATAACCTTTGCCAGCACACTTACTAGCGAGGCAGAGAAACGTGGAATTAATGATGTCTGTTTATCACACTTGACTCAAATTGAAGATTATCATAATATAGACGGACTTAATATAACCTTTGCTCACCCTACTGACCCGTCGAATTACCCCTCACTTCACACATCCAACAAGAAATACAACAATGGGAGCACTTTTTTCGCTACGACGCTTTCCCCTGATAATGAATTTTGTTATGTATCAATAAACAAGGTCACTGTTATTAATAATCAAAGTTGCAGCGATATCGCTCAAGCTAGACTTGTCGAAGATTCAACCATAAATATGGAAACATATGCAGAAGGTTCATATATACACATTTCTCCAGAGTCAAATGAAAACCAACTGATATTGATATCAACAGGCGACTCTTCTTGCACCATGACAGAATCTCAAATGCTGTGGCCGGAGAATTAAAACACACTAAACTATCCTGCATTCTAAATCATTTCATCTAAATTCTGGTTCAATTAGCTTGAATATGATTTTTTCACTTAATCAAAATATACGAATAACCAATTCGCTTTATATAAAATAGGCTTCAAGAAAACATATTTTTTTGGAGAGGTCAATATGAAAAGAATTTTTCTCTTTCTAGTCACTAATATAGCTATTATGGTGGTTCTCAGTATTACTCTGAGAATTCTCGGTGTTGATAGCCTTCTTGCACAAAACGGTAGTGACTTAAATATTAATGCCTTGGTTATTTTTTCGGGTGTTTTTGGCTTTGGCGGTGCTTTTATCTCTCTTGCCATTTCGAAATGGATGGCGAAGCGTATGACAGGAGCTGTTGTTATTGATAACCCCTCCAATAACATCGAGAAGTGGTTAATGGAGACAGTTGAAAAACAGTCCAAAATTGTCGGTATCAAGATGCCAGAGGTTGCCATATTTCCTTCCAAGCAAATGAACGCTTTTGCAACAGGCGCAAGTAAAAATAGTGCACTGGTAGCTGTTTCACAAGGCTTACTCGAAAGCATGAATAAGAGCGAAGTTGAGGCTGTAGTTGGACATGAAATGAGCCATGTTGCCAATGGCGACATGGTAACGCTTACGCTTATTCAGGGCGTTGTAAATACTTTCGTTATTTTCTTCTCCAGAGTAATTGGTCATATAGTTGATAGGGTTATATTGAAAAATCAACGCGGCTACGGGATTGGTTATTTCTTGACTACTCTGTTTGCACAAGTGATCCTTTCTATTCTGGCAAGTGTTGTGGTCATGTATTTTTCTAGAAAGCGTGAATTTATTGCCGACACTGGTGGCGCTGACTTGGCTGGCCATCAAAACATGATTAGCGCACTTAAACGTCTAGCACAAAAAGAGCCAGAACCCCTTCCTGAACAGTTAGCCGCCTTTGGTATTGGGGAAAAGCCTAAGTCAGGTTTGGCACATTTGTGGGCCTCGCATCCACCACTTGAAGATAGAATTAAAGCATTAGAAGAGCGCTCAAAACTCTCAACTTAATTTACAGTTCTTATTTATGTCGATAGCTATTAAAACTGCTGAGCAGATTGAAAAGATGCGTATCGCTGGAAAGCTCGCTGCCAGTGTGCTTGAGATGATCGAACCACACGTAAGTGTTGGAGTGTCAACAGGATATCTAGATCAACTCTGCCACGACTTTATTGTTAGTGATTTAAAGGCAATACCTGCGCCTCTAAACTACAACGATTTTCCAAAATCAATATGCACTTCAATCAACAACGTTGTTTGTCATGGAATACCTGGAGAGAAAAAACTTAAAAAAGGAGACATAATAAACATTGATATCACAGTAATAAAAGATGGTTTTCATGGTGACACCTCTAAAATGTTTATTACAGGAAAGCCCAGTGTCAAGGCCACTCGAATTTGTGATGTTGCACGTGAATGTTTACTAACTGGCATTAAGCAAGTCAAACCTGGAGTTAGGCTGGGTGAAATTGGAAAAGCCATTGGCCTATATGCCAATTCTAAGAATTGCTCGGTAGTTAGAGACTATTGTGGACATGGAATAGGCCAAGGATTTCACGAGATGCCCCAAGTATTGCACTACGATGACGGGAAAATTAAGAACAGCCCGGTTCTAGAACCCGGTATGACTTTTACTATCGAGCCAATGATTAATTTGGGTGGCTATGAAGTTGTCACTTCTAGCCTTGATGGATGGACAGTAACAACCAAGGATCGCTCCCTTTCAGCCCAATGGGAGCACACTATATTAGTCACAGAAAAGGGATACGAGGTTTTAACTCTCAGAGAAGGTGAATTAATAATTTGACCTAACTAAACTTCACTTTTTGAGCTAACAATTGCTATTCTACATTATGCTAAAATATCACTTTTTATAACCTCACTATTTAGACTTGTGAAACACTTAAGAAATTATTTTATTTCTGGTCTTCTTTTTTGGATTCCTCTAGCTCTAAGTGTTATAGTCATTAAGTTCTCTCTAGAGTTTATTAACGAGCTAGTTCCTACCAAATACCTCCCAGAAACATTATTTAATTTAAACACCGATTTTCCAGGATCAGGAATTGTTTTGGTGTTGTTAGTGATACTCATCACAGGGGTGATAGTTTCCAATTTTTTAGGACGAAAACTAGTAACCCTATGGGAAAGTGTCCTTAATAAAATTCCAGGTTTTCGAAACGTATATAACGTATTGAAAAAAGTTTCTGATACTGTATTTAACTCTTCAACTGAAAGCTTCAGAAAGGCATTCTTAATCCAGTACCCAAGCAAGGGAATTTGGGTGATTGCATTTCAATCAGGTGATTACAAGGGCGAAGCTGAATCCATTATCGGTGAAGAAATGATAAATCTTTTTGTGCCAACTACCCCTAACCCAACCTCAGGCTTTTTTGTGATGATGCCGAAAAAAGATGTATTCGAACTTAATATGACTGTTGAAGAGGCGTTCAAGATAGTTATCTCTGCAGGCGTTGTGATACCTAAGTCGCTTGATATTAAGGATGAAACATGAGAACGCATTTCTGTGGAGAACTAAATAAAAGTTTTCTCGAGGAAAAAGTAGAATTATGTGGATGGGTTAACCGCAGACGTGATCATGGCGGAGTTATTTTTCTGGATCTTAGAGATAAAAAGGGTATTGCACAGATTGTTATCAATCCCGATACTAAAGAAACATTTAAATTGGCTGAAAGCGTACGGAACGAATTTGTCCTAAAGGTTAGTGGTAAAGTGATTGCTAGAGCTAGTGATATGATCAATAAGAAAATTCCTACAGGGGAAATTGAAGTTCTTGCCGGCAATATTGAAATCCTAAATACTTCAAAACCGATTCCTTTCCAGCTTGACTCTTTAGACACTTCTGAGGAAGTCAGGCTCAAGTACCGCTACCTTGATTTGCGTCGAGATGAAATGCAAAATCGGCTACGTGTTAGATCTAAAGTGACACATTATATGCGTGACTTTATGGATAAACATGATTTCATCGATATCGAAACACCTTTTTTGACAAAGGCTACACCTGAAGGTGCAAGAGACTATTTGGTGCCTTCTCGAACACACGAAGGCAGTTTTTTTGCGCTACCTCAGTCACCTCAATTATTCAAACAGCTACTTATGATGTCTGGATTTGAGCGCTATTACCAGATTGTAAAGTGTTTTAGAGATGAAGACTTAAGGGCAGACCGTCAGCCAGAATTCACTCAGCTAGATGTAGAAACATCTTTTATGAGTGAAGTTGAGATAACTTCGCTAATGGAAGAAATGATTAGAGGTTTGTTCAATGAATTACTCGAAGTCAGCCTTCCAAAAGAGTTTCCATCCATTAGCTACCATGAAGCGATGGAATTATATGGCGTTGATTGTCCAGATTTAAGAATTCCACTGAAAATGGTTGACATAAATGAAATAATGAAAGATGTCGAATTTAAGGTCTTTTCTGGTCCAGCAAACAATGAAAAAGAAAGAGTCGCTGCACTAAAAGTCCCAGGCGGAGCTTCTTTAAGCCGTAAGCAGATAGATGACTACACAAAATATGTCGGTATTTACGGAGCCAAAGGTCTGGCCTATATAAAAATTAACGACGACGGACCGTCTTCGCCAATCATTAAATTTTTAGGCGACGAAGTTACACAAAAAGTGATTAAACAAACCCAAGCTGAGATCGGAGATATTATATTTTTTGGTGCCGATAAAACTAGAATTGTTAACGAGTCTCTTGGAAATTTAAGGGAAAAATTAGCGCGCGATCTGGACCTTTTTGACAAGGAATGGGCTCCAGTTTGGGTGTTTGATTTTCCAATGTTTGATGTTGAGGATGATGGCTCATTAAATGCAATTCATCACCCATTTACTGCCCCAAGCGGAGATATCGATGATCTCCTAGATAATCCAGTAAATATTCTATCTCGCGCCTATGATCTTGTTATTAATGGTTCTGAAGTTGGCGGAGGGTCTATCCGTATTCATCAAAGTGACATGCAAAAGAAAGTATTGGAACTGCTTGGCATTGACAAGGAAGAGGCTAGAGAGAAATTTGGCTTCTTGCTGGATGCACTCGAGTATGGATGCCCTCCTCATGGAGGCATTGCTTTTGGTCTAGATAGACTTGTAATGATAATTTGTGGTGCTGACTCTATCAGGGAAGTTATAGCATTTCCAAAAACTCAAACTGCAGCGTGCCTGCTAACTGATGCCCCGTCGAATATCCCAAAAAAACAGCTTCTAGAACTAAATATAAAAGTTAATCTAGCCAATAAATCATAGCGATGAATACTAGGGATTCAATAAAACAAGCCCTTAAAAAAAATAACGCAGTACTAGTAGCTCACTATTACGTTAGTGCAGATATACAAACACTTGCTGAGGAGACTGGAGGTATTGTTTCAGACTCTCTAGAAATGGCAAGATTTGGTCAAAACTGTGATGCACAAACAATTGTTGTTGCTGGTGTTAAATTTATGGGCGAAACCGCCAAAATTCTTTCCCCTGAAAAGAACGTGCTGGTTCTTGACGATCAGGCAACTTGCTCACTTGATCTTTCTTGTCCTATCGATGACTTTTCAGCATTTTGTGATGCCAACCCTGACCATGTCGTCGTCGTTTATGCTAATACATCAGCCGAAGTTAAGGCTAGAGCTGACTGGGTTGTGACATCCGGTAGTGCCCTTAAAATAGTTAAGAAATTACATCAAGAGGGTAAAAAAATACTTTGGGCTCCTGACAAACACCTAGGCCACTACGTTCAAACTGAGACTGGTGCTGACATGCTTGTGTGGGATGGAGCCTGTGTCGTTCATGAGGCATTTAAGGCGGAGGGACTCGAAAGACTCATGAAACTTCAACCTGAGGCTGGAATTTTAGTTCATCCTGAATCGCCCAAAGAGGTTATTGCTCTTGCTGATGTTGTTGGATCAACAACTCAATTAATAGAAGCTGCCGCATCAAGGCCTGAAAATACCTTCATAGTGGCAACAGATAACGGAATTTTTCATAAAATGCGAGAAGTTGCGCCAGGGAAAAAATTCATTGAAGCGCCAAGGATGGGTGAAGGTGCTGACTGCGAATCTTGTGCGCATTGCGAATGGATGGCGATGAACAGTCTTGAAAAATGCTTAAACACATTAACTACCGGTGAAAATGAAATAACAATTAATGATGAAGTTATTGAAAAAGCAAAGCACTCTATCCATCAATTGCTCGAATTTACTCAATAGAACATTCATGGAAACAAGCAATCAATAATGGCTGGACATAGTAAGTGGCACAATATTCAGCATAGAAAAGGTGCCCAGGATGCAAAACGCGGAAAAATCTTCACAAAACTCATCAAAGAGATAGTTGTTGCCGCAAAAATGGGTGGGGGTGTTATAGAAAACAATCCCTCTTTGCGTACTGTTATCGATAAAGCACTTGCTGCCAACATGAAGCGAGATACCATAGACAATGCAATTAAACGCGGTGCAGGTGATTTGGATGGAGTTAATTACGAAGAGGTACGTTATGAAGGTTATGGTCTTGGAGGTACCGCCATTATGGTTGACTGTTTAACAGACAACCGGAACCGAACAGTTGCAGATGTTCGTCATGCCTTCTCAAAACACGGAGGAAGCCTCGGCACCGATGGATCTGTGTCTTATATGTTTTCAAAACAAGGCTTTATCAGCTTCGCTTCAGGTGATGAAGATGCCATTATGGAAGTCGCTATAGAGTCTAGCGCAGATGATGTCATAACTAATAATGATGGCTCCATCGATGTAATGACGTCACCGGATGACTTTTTTAGCGTAAAGGATGCCTTTATCGCCAACAACCTGAATCCAGAACATTTTCAAATAACCATGGAACCTGCCAACCGTATCGAACTCAACCTAGAAGACGCCGAAAAATTTATGAAACTTATTGACACGCTTGAGGATCTAGATGACACACAAGAGGTCTACCATAACGCTGATATTTCTGATGAAATAATGGCTCAATTATGATCTCAATTCATTCAGGAATTCAAGCACTTAGAAATTTTAAAGTCAAAACTCTTCAGGAAAAACTACAGCTACGTTTACCCGATTTATCTATTGTGGGTGCTGAATTTATTCATTTTGTTGAGTCTGACAAAAAACTCAATACTGAAGACTGGTGTCACCTCGACAAACTACTGAATTACGCTCCACCTATTAATCTATCCAATACAGTCTGTAGCGTCACTGTGACGCCAAGGCAGGGAACTATCTCTCCATGGTCGTCAAAGGCGACCGACATAGTCCACCTCTGCGGCCTTAAACAAATTAAAAGATTAGAGCGCGGCATTAACTATCACTTCAACCGTCAACTTCAAGCTGGGGAATTGGAGAAAGTTCTAGGCGTTGTTTCGGATAGAATGACCGAGTCTTATCTCAAGGAAGCTACTGAAGCACACAAACTTTTCGACGAATTGTCGCCCAAAGAGTGTCAAAGCATAGACTTGATTAAATCTGGAAGATCTGCCATCGAGAATGCAAACATTGACCTTGGGTTGGCTCTCAGTGAAGTCGAAATAGACTACCTATTTGAACAGTTTAGTAATCTAAACAGAAATCCAAAAGACATTGAACTGATGATGTTTGCGCAAACCAATTCAGAACACTGTAGACACAAAATCTTTAATGCTGACTGGATTATTGACGATGAGAGGCAAGCAGTCTCACTATTTGATATGATTCGTAATACCTATAAACAGCACCCTGAAGGTCTGTTATCCGTTTATAGTGACAATTCAGCTGTGATGAGCGGCTATGAATCAACATTTTTTCATCCAAATAAGGATGGTGTTTATTCATCAATGACTGCCAAAAAGGCGGTCTTAATGAAAGTTGAAACACATAATCATCCTACAGCAATCGCACCGAACCCTGGAGCAGCAACTGGGTCAGGCGGTGAAATCAGAGATGAAGGAGCTACCGGCAGAGGCTCTAAACCTAAGGTAGGATTATGTGGATTCTCTGTCTCTAACCTAAAAATACCGAATGCTGTTAATCTGTGGGAAATAGACCATGGTAAACCCAGACAAATTGCATCTGCACTTGATATTATGATTGAGGGGCCTATAGGAGCAGCTGCATTTAATAATGAGTTTGGCAGACCTAATACTTGCGGATACTTTAGAACCTATGAACAACAAACCCAGAACAATGAAATAAGGGGCTACCATAAACCTATCATGCTGGCAGGAGGTTTAGGAAATATTGAAGAAAGTCATGTCAAGAAAGGAGTTATTTCACAGGGAGACAAGTTAGTTGTTCTTGGCGGCCCTGCAATGTTAATTGGACTGGGAGGTGGAGCTGCCTCAAGTATCGGCAGTGGAGAGCAAAACGAACAACTTGATTTTGCTTCAGTTCAGCGCTCTAACCCTGAAATGCAAAGACGCACCCAAGAGGTTATCAATACATGCGTGAACTTGGGCGACAATAATCCGATTGTTTCTATCCATGATATCGGTGCAGGAGGTCTCTCTAATGGCATACCGGAACTTGTCAATGATTCAGATAAAGGCGCCCGGCTTGAACTCAGAAATATCCCCAATGACGAGAAGGAAATGTCGCCAATGGAGATATGGTGTAATGAATCACAGGAACGATATATTCTTGCAGTAAGCGCTGAAAATGTAGAATTATTTAGCGCTGTCTGCAAAAGAGAAAGGGCTCCATTTGCAATACTAGGCGAAGCCACAGAAAGAAGACACCTAAAACTAAAAGATAGCCACTTTTGCAACACACCAATCGACTTAGAAATGTCTGTTTTGTTTGGTTCGACACCAAAAACGCTTAAAAAAGCAAAATCCAGTGTTATCAATGAACCTGAATTTGATGACACCGGCATTAATCTTGCTGACGCCATTGAACGCATACTAAAGCTTCCAACAGTTGCCAGCAAGAACTTTCTGGTAACGATAGGTGACCGTACAGTGACAGGGCTGGTTGCCAGAGACCAAATGATCGGGCCGTGGCAAGTTCCTGTCGCAGATTGCGCGATATCATTATGTGACTATATCGGCTATCATGGCGAGGCCATGTCGATTGGAGAAAAGACTCCATTAGCCCTTACAAATGCCGCTGCCGCTGCCAGGATGAGCATTGGCGAGGCGTTGACAAACCTTATGAGTGTTTACATTGAAGATATCAGTCACATTAATTTATCGGCAAATTGGATGTGTGCTAGCGGTTATTCTGGAGAGGACGCTAAGCTCTTTGAAGCTGTCAAAGCTGTCGGTATGGAGCTTTGCCCTTCTTTGGGTCTAACAATACCGGTTGGAAAAGACTCAATGTCAATGAAAAGTACCTGGCAAGACAATGGGGTGGAAAAATCGGTAACCGCCCCACTCTCCTTAATCATTAGCGCCTTCTCAAAGGTGCCAGATACAAGAACCCAAATTACTCCTTTACTTGATTTCAGAGAAGAATCAGAGTTGCTGTTAATTGATTTAGGTTTCGGAAAAAACAGGATGGGTGGATCCTGTCTAGCTCAAGTATATAACCAGATTGGAAATTCAACTCCAGATATGGATAGTCCCAGTCTATTTGCTAAGTTCTTCTCGACTATCAATCAGCTTAACAATGAAGGTTTGATTGAGGCATATCACGACCGCTCGGATGGTGGATTAATTGTAACCTTGCTGGAAATGGCCTTTACTTCTCACTGTGGTTTGAATATTCATACTTCAGACCCAATACCAGAACTATTCAACGAGGAGCTTGGCTGCGTTATTCAGGTCTTTAATAGAAACAAAACGAAAGTTCTAAATGCGCTTGCAGATGCAAAAATTAGTTCACAAACTATTGCCACTACCAACAAAACCGATGAAATATTTGTTTATCAGGACGACGAATTGATTTTTTGTGAAAAACGCAGCATTCTCCATCATTCTTGGTCTTCGACCTCTTTTGAGATTGCTAAATTAAGGGACAATCCCAAATGTGCGCAATCTGAAAACGACCAGTTGTTGGTCGATTCGAAAGGACTGATTGCAAAGCCTAGCTTTGATATTGACGAACATTTAAGTGCCCCTTATATCAATGTCGGTAATAAACCAAAGATAGCCATCCTAAGAGAACAGGGAATCAACGGCCATATTGAAATGGCAGCCGCCTTTTCATTAGCCGGCTTTGAGGCAAGTGATGTTCATATGAGCGATATCCTTGCCGGAAAAATTTCTTTAGCAGATTATAAAGGTTTAGCAGCCTGTGGCGGTTTTTCATATGGAGACGTTCTTGGCGCCGGACGTGGATGGGCAAATTCAATTCTTTATAACGAAAAAACTAAAGATGAATTTAGCGCCTTTTTTGACCGAAGCGAGAGCTTTACTCTAGGAGTGTGTAATGGCTGCCAAATGATTTCAAATCTTAAAGAAATAATTCCAGGAACCAATAACTGGCCTACCTTTGAGAGAAACACTTCTGAGCAATTTGAAGCCCGTGTCACTAGCGTAGAGATTATGCAATCTGAATCACTTTTTTTTGAAGGAATGGCTGGTTCAATTATGCCTATTGCGGTTGCTCATGGTGAAGGCCGTGCAAACTTTTCTTCAGCATCAAATACCAATAATATTACTATCAGATACGTTGATCATAACGGCAATGCGACACAAACTTACCCTCACAACCCTAACGGCTCTGAGAATGCTGTAGCAAGCCTTTGTGATGACTCCGGCAGGATTGCCATTATGATGCCTCATCCTGAGAGGGTTTTTAGATCTATACAAAACTCTTGGCATCCAAATTCATGGAAAGAGAGATCGCCATGGATGAGGATGTTCGAAAATGCAAGAAAATGGGTTGACTAAATCTTGGCAACATTGACAGCAAAAAATAAAGTGACAACTTACAAAATAATCCGAAGCAACCGAAAGACTCTATGTCTCAGTGTCGATGAAAGTGCCAGATTAACTGTAAGGGCCCCTAATCGAGTGAGTGACAAGCAGATTCATGAATTCGTATCTACAAAAGAATCGTGGATTAACAAAAAACAGCAACTTATGAGAGACAGGCTTGATGAATATGAAAATCATTTAGGTCTTCAACAATGCCTATACCTAGGCAAGCTTTACCCCTTAAAGCTTATACCAGGTCGGGTAGACACAATATCATTTAACGGTAGTGACTTCACTATTAGTCACTCTACTGAAGACAAAATAAAATTAACCTTAAATTATTGGTATAAGCAAAGGTTTATTGACATTGTAAAACCACGAGTCAGCTATTATGCAAAAAAATACAGTCTAGCAATAAATCGCGTTAATGTTAAAGCTCAAAAGACTCTCTGGGGATCGTGCTCAGGCAATAACAATATAAATCTGAATTACCAATTAATAATGGCACCTATAGAAGTGATTGACTATGTAATAGTGCACGAGTTGGTTCATACTTTACACAAAAACCACTCACCCAGATTTTGGCAAGAAGTAGGTTTAATCATGCCAAAATACAAGGCGTCAAAAAGTTGGTTGAAAGAAAATGGTTACAAGCTAAGGCAACTGCAATAAAAACTAGCCATTATATTTTTCAACAGCCTCTTCCATGGCTACCTTGAGGGTATCTTGTTCTGCCATTTCAATAATGATGTCGCCACCACCCACTAACTCTGAATTGAAATATATTTGTGGAAATGTAGGCCAGTCAGCAAAACTTGGAAGGCTTTGATAAACCTCCTGGTCTTCAAAAACATTTACATAAGCAAACTCAACTCCAGTTGAAGTCAAAGTTTGAGCTGCTCGAGCAGAAAAACCGCATTGAGGAAATTGTGGCGTACCTTTCATATATATTAATATAGGCGCACTATCAACCTGTTTTTGAATTTTTTCTAATACACTCATCTAACTCCTCCAAATATTTTGTAATAATAATACCTACTATTTTAGTGTAGTATTTTGATTATTTTATACAATCATTCAATCAATATTTTTCGTTGCCTGAGAAACAACATACTTTTTCCCTTGTTTA
>Ga0187833_10004620_pt1 | contig 13365 bp, 17 predicted proteins | sample ETNtaG_37_FD_167968 | JGI IMG/M metagenome (GOLD analysis project Ga0187833, IMG submission 167968) | Marine microbial and viral communities from oxygen minimum zone, Eastern Pacific Ocean - ETNP2014_SV_400_PacBio MetaG (Illumina Assembly) | ecosystem: Environmental > Aquatic > Marine > Hypoxic... | reverse complement strand
TACCTGTTCCGCTTGGGCCCCAGAGAAAGCAGCTCTTTTTTGGTTGATCAGAATATTTGGAGATAAAATCATCTACTTGATTGAAAGCACTGTCTTGACCCACAATATCCTCTGGCTTTGAAGGATTGTATTTTTTAATGAAAGGAATCATGCAAGGAGGTAATGGTTAGGGGTTTATTAAGATTATTGTTAAAAAAGCTACTTAATCCTCCTTACACGATTGTTTGTGTGTTTTTTGTTTTACAGCATTTTCATCACCTCCTCTCGGTCATTTTAAGTTGAGAGCGTGCTCTAGCTCCTGTTTTTCGAAATCTCTTTTGATGAGCTGGATCATGAATGCAGATACAGCTATTGAGACTATGGGTAAGATGAGTGAGCCTCTTACTTTGAGGGCATTTACAAGCATAGCTCCGTTTCCTCCTGTAACTAGGGAAACAACCACGGAATACACTTTTTCCTGTTTTGAGAGTTTTGATAAGATCTTCATGAGTATCACCTTTTAGATAAGCTGAGAAAACTGTATAGTCGTATACTCTTAATTTGGTATAAGTATCAACTTATCTTTAAAAAATGAGATCAATGGGTGTAGGATGTAAATCCTTTCCACTGTCTGCTGTAAGAAATTCTACTAACTAAGTAAATCATATTCATATCCGCAAATAGTTTACTTAGTTTCATTGTGTAAATAGTAAAGTGGAGGTTGTATATATACTTTTCTATATTGTTGTCCCTTTTTAGGAATAAATTTATCCCCTTCTTAATTCTTCTCCCCGTACCCAGGTAAGGGGAGAAGAATTAAGTTAAGTAGCAAATAGCGGCAAAAATCTAGAAAGGAGTATCAGACATTAGTATGTTGTAAAACCTCTAAGAATAAGCAACTTTTAAAAAGAAGGCTAGTTTCATACATTTCATGGGAAAACCTAAGAAATACGATTCTGCAGAGGAAGAGCCAAAATGGCAGAAATACTGGGAAAAAGAGAAGATTTTTGCATTTGATGCTAAATCACGATCAAAAGTGTTTTCGATAGATACACCTCCCCCTACTGTAAGTGGGAAAATGCATATTGGGCATGCATTTAGTTACTCTCAGGAAGATTTTATAGCTCGGTATAAGCGAATGAAGGGATTTAATGTGTTTTATCCCTTTGGGACTGATGATAATGGTTTACCTACTGAACGATTAATTGAGAAAATTAAGGGTGTTAAAGCTATAAAGATGGGGAGAGATGCCTTTGTCAAGCTTTGTTTGGAAACTCTCGATAAGGAATTACGACCAGCTTATATCCAAGACTGGAAAAATATTGGAATGAGCTGTGATTGGAGTATTTTTTATACTACGTTAGATGAGCATTCTAGGAAAATTTCTCAAGCAGCTTTTTTAGATTTGGTAAAGAAAAAAAGAGTTGAGAGGAAATTTTCTCCTATTACTTTTTGTCCACAGTGTCAGACTGCAATTGCCCAGGTTGAGATGGAAGATGTTGAAAAAACCACACAGCTTGTTTATGTTAAGGGCAAGGTTGCCAGCGGAGAGTATATTATTTATGCTACGACCCGACCTGAGTTGCATCCTTCCTGTGTTGGTATCTCGCTTGATGAGAATGGAGACTATGTAAAAGCCAAAAGAAAGGATGGAGAGGTTTGGATCCTTAGCAAGGATGCTTTTTCTACTTTTAAGGGAGAGTTTGCGCTTACTTTAATTAATACGTTTAAAGGCAAGCAGTTGGTTGGGAAAAAGGTTAGTATAAGTTTTGCTGATTTGCCAGTGGCTATAACACATGATATATCAGCAAAAACAGAGTATGGAACTGGAGTTGTTTATTATTGCACTTATGGCGGGTTGGATTGTGTTGAGTGGATGGCACGGCACCCAGATGTTAAGGCAATCAACATAATGGATTTTTCAGGTAAGTATCATGTGGGGCCTTATAAGGGAATGAACTCTGAAGAGGCTCGAAAACAAGCTATTGAGGATTTGGAGAAAAAAGAGGCATTGATAAAGAAAGAATCAATGAATCATACTTCCAATGTTCACGATCGTTGTGGGGCGCCTATTGAGTATGTAGCAACAGAGCAATGGTTTATCAAGTATTTGGATTTGAAAAAAGATTTTTTGAAACGGGGAAAAGAGTTGAACTGGTTCCCCGGGCATATGCGCAATAGATTTGATAATTGGATAAAAGGATTGCAGTGGGATTGGTGTATTAGTCGCCAGAGGTTTTCGGGAATTCCTTTTCCTGTTTGGTATGACAAGAAAACTATGGATCCTATCTATGCAGCGGAAAAGGATCTCCCTGTGGATCCTTTGAAGGATCTGCCAAAAGGCTATACTAAGGATGATGTGGTTCCTGAAAAAGATATTATGGATACCTGGGCTACTAGTTCTTTAACTCCCCGTATTGCTGCTGAGTTGTTTAAGGGCAAGAGTATTTTTAAGAAATTATTGCCGATGGATTTAAGGCCACAGGCTCATGATATTATTACTTTTTGGCTTTTCAATACTGTTGTTAGGAGTCATTTGCATGAAAATGCATTGCCTTGGAAAGATGTCATGATATCTGGATGGGCATTAGATCCTCATGGAAAGAAAATGTCAAAGTCAAAGGGAAATATTGTTGAACCTCAGGTGATGATAGAGAAATATAGTGCAGATGCTTTGCGGTTCTGGTCTGCTGGGAGCAAATTAGGGGATGATCTGCCGTTTCAGGAGAAGGATCTCGTTACTGGTCAAAAATTGATTACCAAGCTTTGGAATGCCTCGAGGTTTTGCTTTATGCATTTAGAAGATTATAAAGATAAGAAAATAGAGTTGGAGGTTATTGATAAGTGGTTTTTGAGCAGCCTCTCAAAAATTATTAAAAGCTCTACTGAGTCTTTTGATAATTATGAATATTCTAAAACTAAGTTAGAGGTAGAGACTTTTTTCTGGCATAGTTTTTGCGATAATTATCTGGAGATTGTTAAGGATAGGCTCTATAATCCAGACAAAAGAGGGGAGCCTCAGCGGAAATCAGCTCAATATGGGTTGTATCATGGTCTTCTTGCTATTCTCAAAATGTTTGCACCGATTATGCCTCATATTACTGAAGAGATCTATCATCTTTATTATGCTGAGAAGGAAGGCAAGAAAAGCATTCACAATAGTTTGTGGCCTGAGGCAATTCTTGAGGATGAAGAAGCTGAGAGGATTGGGGGGTTGGTTTTGTATGCTGTTGGAAATGCCCGGAAGGCGAAAACTGAGAAGAATCTATCCTTGAAAACACCTGTAAAGTATATGAAATTGCAGGCAAAGATTGCATCTGAGGATTTTGAGCTTGTATCAGAGGATATACGAGGGGCTGCAGGTGTTGAAACTATTGAGTATGAGGAGTTGAATAAGGACAGTGAAGTTGAATTTTCTCATGAATTAGAGATTGAGTAGTACGAATTTCATACTTTGTTCTTGTTGGAATCGAAGATTTTATAAATGATTGGAAAGCTTTATTTTAATACTTATAAATTATATAAGGGGGAAATGATGAAAAATCGAATGGCAAGAGAACATAGAGCTGTTATGAGTAGTTTGCATCAAGCATATGTGACAGACAAGAGTGTAGCTGCTGCCTTGGCTAATTATGCAAATGATCCTGGATTAGTTGGAAAATTCTGGAATGATGGAATGCAAGAAGAGATGAGTTTTGGAAGGGATTCTGGTTATAGGAGAGGGCCTAAGTCAAATGGGAATGGACATGCTAATGGTTTTTTTCATGATAATAAAGGAAATCCGGGAGTAAAAAGGGTCGACGCTGCAGGGGATACCTACTTTGTAACTGCTGGATCTTATGGGGTAATGCAGAGACTTTGCCAATCATCTGGTGATGGGAATGTTAGAGGAGTGGATCCTAAGAAAATGGCTGAAAAATTTCCTGAGGATCTTAGCATTACTGTGGTAAAAAGCAGTGAAGATAATGGAAGCGCACGTTATTTGGTATGGGCGCATACAAGAAAGAGTAGGGGAGATCTTCCAAAGGACCAAAAGGTTTTGGAGCAGTTAGCTTTGATGCTTATGTATGCAAATGTAGAAAGAATTCCTAGAGCTTAAGTTATTTTTTTCCACCTAACCCCTTCAGGTGCGTCATCTAATTCAATGCCTTTGTTTTTTAATTCATCTCTGAGTTTGTCTGCTTTTTCAAAGTCTTTGTTCTTTCTTGCCTGTTCTCTATCATCGATGAGCTTTTTGATTGTGGCAGGGAGGGTTTCTTTTTTTGGCTTATCGAGAACGCCGATAATCTCATTAAACTTGAAGATGGTGGAGATGACGATCTTAGCGTCACTTTTGGATATCTCCAGCTTATTGATATCTCTTATGAAATCGAAGATAACTGCTAGTGCTTCAGAGATATTAAGATCATTGTCTAGTTTTGCTTCGAATTCTTTTTCTGCCTTTGTGATGAGGGGCTGCACCTTCTTGTTGTCTTTTGATGACTTAATGTGGGAGAGGTTTCTTACGAACTCTTGGAGGCGCTCAATAGGGGCTTTAGCTGAGTCTAGGGTTTCGAAGGTAAAATTAAGTTTTTGACGGTAGTGTGTTGATAATAACAAGTAGCGTATGGATTTTGGGTCGTAGCCTTTGTCTAGTAAATCTCTTAACGTATAAAAGTTACCTAATGACTTTGACATTTTTTTCCCATCAACAAGAAGGTGCTCATTATGGAGCCAGTAGTTTACGAATTTTTTACCTGAAGCAGCCTCTGACTGAGCAATTTCGTTGGTGTGATGTGGAAAAATGAGGTCTACTCCCCCTATGTGGATGTCAAATGTATCTCCTAGAAGATCAGAAGACATGCAAGAGCACTCAATATGCCAGCCAGGCCTGCCTTTGCCAAGGTCTGTTTCCCAGAAAACCTCTCCATCTTCTTTATCATATCCTTTCCATAAAGCAAAATCTCGGACATCGTCTTTTTCATACTCATCAGCATCTGAAAGACGTCCTTCAGCATTTTTCATCAACTGATCCAGGTTATCCAGATGCGCAATCTTTCCATAGTTTTTGAAAGCTTTAATTTTGTAATAGTAAGATTTACCAGATTTGTATGCATAACCCTTTTCAAGTAGTTTTTTTGTTAAAGTCACCATTTGATTTATGTAATCTGTGGCTTTAGGGAGTTGGTTCGGGAGATCGATGTTCAGTGTTTTAAGATCTTCGATGTATGCTTTTGTGTACTTTTCTGTGAATTGCTTTAAGGAGATTCCTTGTTTTTGAGAATCTCGTATGATTTTATCTTCGATATCTGTTATATTGGAAACTAAGTTGACTTTATAGCCTTTGTATTTTAGGTACTTGTTCACCAAGTCAAAGAAGATGTATGCTCTTAGATTGCCAATATGGACAAAATTATAGACTGTAGGGCCGCAAGCGTATATTCCTACGTGACCTTTCTTGAGTGGCTTGAAGGTTTCTACTTTTCTCGTTAACGTGTTGTAAATCTTTAAGGTCATGAATATCCTCTCCTTGTCAAAGTATATATTCTTTGTGGTTTGTTCTTTCTAGATCCCTGACTACTTTTTGGCCATTGAGCTTAATGATTTTGGGATTTTGGCCTACGACGGTGACATTATTCGGGATGTCCTTCATCACGACAAAGGTGTTTGCTCCAATTTTTACGTTATTTCCTACTTTGACAGGGCCGAGGAGGACTGCTCCCATGCCTATGTAGACATTATTTCCAATAGTTGGGTGCCTTTTTCCTTGGTGTTTGCCTGTTCCTCCTAATGTTACGCCATGGAACATCTGGCAGTTGGTGCCGATAGTAGTGGTTTCTCCGATAACAATGCCCATGCCGTGATCAATGAAAAACCCTTTTCCAATGCTTGCACCTGGATGGATTTCAATGCCTGTAAAAAATCGATTTAGTTGGGAAAGGAACCTTGCTAGGATTCTGAGGTTTGCTTTGTGCAGCTCGTGGATAAAACGATGGGCTATGATAGCATGGAGAGGGGTATGGCAGAGCAGAACCTCTAATAAACTCTTGGCTGCTGGGTCGTTTTTTTGAACTGCTTTTATGTCTTCGATTATGGCATTTGCGATAAGAATCACCTATAGATCTGATAAGAACAATGAGAATATTTAGCAACAACAGTTTATTGTTCGCATAGGAATAAGGAAGAGGAACTGGTATTTAAATATTTCCTAAATTACAGATTAAATGAGAGCAAGATCTAGGATTTCGACGTTTGCTGGAATGTCTGCGGTTGGTGGATTTGAGATGTCTAGGATTACATTCCCTGTAATGAGATTGCTGATCTTTGTGGGATCATAGGGACCTACTCCAATATCTGTTCCATCTACTATGAACTTTTGCCCAATATTCTTTTTGAAGGTATAGATAATGTTGTGGTTTTGTTTGTCAAATAATTCGAAGGCCGAAGACTTGAGGGAAGGTAGACCACCGGTCATGATCTTATCCTCTAGGTTATAGAGGAGCCGTAGGCCCTGAATTTTTTTAGAATTAAAAATAATGAGGTTATCCGGAATAAATCCAAAGTGGTGCTCTAACGTATCGTACCCGATGTTGATGTTCATGGAAAAAGTCCCTTCATCCTCATTTTGGAAGTCGTTGGGATGGTTCATCGCCACAAAGGTTTCCTGTTTGGGTGGTTGGAGAACGTTAAGACGGGTTTCTAAAAATGCTAGTGATCCAAGAACAAGAAGAGAAAACACTACAATGATGATTTGACCATGTTTCATAATGGATTGCTATGGAGGGGAGTTTATAATATTTTCGTTCTGAGGGTTAAGTTATCTTTTTTCGTGCATGCCATTTGGACATTCTGACTGCTTCTAGAATAGTCTGATTTTTCCTATCTCCCCGTACCTGGGTAAGGGGAGATAGGAAAAATTATCTTAAATTCGAGTCTAAAACCCTATGCTTTAGCTTAGGTATACAGGCTCGAATTTAAGATCCCACAGACTCGCCAATTTAATTGGAGAGTCTGTGTTATGTGAAAGGTGTTCAGAAACAAAATTTGTAAGATAATATTGCGGCCGGAAAAAGCAAACTCGTCAAGAATCGCCAGAGTTGATATAACAATTCTAATCCTTCTTTTTACATATGTAGAGTATATGGTCCTTTTGAAAAGGGGAGAGATCTTTTGTGTCAATAATTGTCAAGGATTCTTCTAGTTGAGCCTTTACCTGGTTGAAGATCTTTTTTGGCTGGGCTGTGACATCTATTGATCGAGCTTTTACAGCTATTATTGCGTAGCCATTGGAAACTAAAAAAGAGTTGATGTTTTTTAGGAAGATCTCTACTTGGTTTTTTTGGGCAATATCCTGGAAAATGATGTCAACTGCTGAGATTCTTTCAATGTATGATTCTGGTTTAGAGGCATCTGCCAAAATAGGCGCAATGTTTGTTCGTGTTTCAGCTAAGAAATAGAGATCACGGAGAACCCTTGGTGCGAGATCAACAGCAAAGATAAAACCGTTTGTAAGCATATCTGAAAGGTGGGATACAGTAGTGCCTGTAGATGCTCCGAGATAGAGTATGATTGAATCGTTGCGAATAAAAATATTTTGCGTTCCTTTTTTTAGCGCACTGCAAATTTTGGATCTGTATGGGTTCCACTCACGAAATTCCTCTCCCTTGTCCTTCCTTAGGATTTCATCGTATACTTGTTGACCAGGGACTTTGTTTTTGGTAAAGAACCTACCTCTGTCTTCGTATACTTCAAATATTTTTGATTTTTTCATTTTGTATGTTCAATGAATTTTTTAAAAACAGGAATATCATCTGCACAAAGAAGATTATTCTTAATGAGGTCTTCAATTTCCTTATTAGTCATAAACTTTAATTCAGATATTTCGATTTCATTCATTACAAAAGGGCCTTCATGGACAGCATGAAACATCATAAAGATATGGTTTAGTGTTTCATCTTTATACCTTATTGGTGCGATTTTAGTTAATTGGGTATTAATTCCAATTTCTTCTTCTAACTCTCGATTGGCAGCAGATTCGTATGACTCTCCTTTGTCAACCCCTCCTCCAGCAGCAAAGCCCCATTTTCCAGGGAAGATCTTTTTACTCATAGAACGTTTTTGCATTAAGAGCTTTCCTTCTTTGTTTGTTATTACTATAACAACACCTCTATGGAGCAATCTTTTTTCTCTAATTTCAGATCTTGGAGATTGACCTATCACATTGTCATTTTCATCTACGAGATCCATGATTTCTTCTTTCATTTGAATTTTGCCTCTAGACTTTTTCTTAGTTTTTCTCCGATAGGCTTTCCTTTGAAGTAATCCACCTTGGCTGCTATGGCTATCTTATCGGCAAGTGCCCTGGCAACTTTTCCTTGAATCTTTTTTTTGCTTTTCGCAAGCAATGGATGTTCATGTAAAAAACCATACCTTGGACTATTTGCACCTGTTTTTAGGTGTCTGAAAAGGGCTTTCTCTGCTCCAAGGAGTTGTATTGTTGAGGAAGGAAATTCAGATAGGTGCTTTAGGGAACCTGCCTGATTGAGAAGCTTTGCTCCGATGAGGGAACCGGTTATAGCTGTGATGTTAGGACAATAACGATTCATGCATTGCTCTAGATAGGTTTCTTGTGTTTTAAGAAGCTTGTAGAGGTTGCTAATTTGAAGAGCTATGCTGATTATAGGTGAGAGGTCAGCTTTTTTTAGTGAGGAGCCTATGCTCTCTTTTAGGTTTAATTTTTTTAGTATTTGGTCTTTATTAGATGAGATGAGGATGGGGATGATTTTTTCAGGATCATCAATATTTTCAGATAGTTCAGGGCAATACCAACTATACCATTCAATTACTCTGTTTGCCAGAGTATTAATGGTGTGCTTTAGGTCCTCTAATGTGGATATTGCCTGCGTTATGAGTTGGTCGTCGGAAACTACATTTTGCAATTGCTCTTTGGTTCGCAGTATGTTTTCCTTGTAGAATGCGTCAAAATAAGATTTATCCCTAAAGTGATCAAGGATAAGCACTATTTTATCAGGAGGGATAGGTCTAGCGTCTTTGGTCTTCTTTTCAATCGTTTTGAGATCCTTATCTGAATAAGCATATTTGTAGTTATTATTGAATACATGATTGCCTAGACAGTTTGTAAAGATAAATTTAACCATTCTATACACAGTTTTGTTAGGCTTTAAATGGTTTTCTAAAGAACTTAAGAATGAAAAAAAGAAAAAAAGAAAATTAAACCTCTGGTTCTGCTGTTTCTTTAGCACCAGCTTTTTCTTTAGCACCATAGAATACGCCTAGTGCAACTATTCCTATCACTAAGTGCAACACAGTGATTGTGGTGTTAATGTTCAACACAGTTAGCAAGAGGTCTTTAACTCCTGGTATAAAACCCAGAATACCTAATGCTACCCCAACCCAACCAATGACTTGGTTATAGCCAGGACCTTCTCCCTTAATACCCACGAAGATTCCAAAAGCAGCTGCGATAAGATGCAGAACGCTATGTAACACGTTAACACCAAAGATGCCCAGGATCATATCTGTAAATAAACCCCAGATACCTACGATGCCTAGAATAATTCCTAGTACTAAGGCAAATGTTTTTTGTAGACTCATTTTTTTCCCCCAAAAATTTCCTCTATTATTTTGATGTTAATCTCTATGATAAGAAAAGGGATATATAAAGATTTGTCTTTTCCGGAGGTTATTATGACTGTTAAAAGCAAACTATATAAACCATCCTGACTCATCAATTAGATGGCTATTGTCTACATAACTTGTAAAAATAGAGCAGAGGCTAGGCGTATTGCAAAAGAATTGCTCTCAAAAAGGCTTATTGCCTGTGCTAATTATTTCCCTATTTCTTCTCTCTACAGATGGAAGGGAAAAATTGTAGATGATAGAGAGATTGCTTTACTGTGCAAGAGTTCTAAAAAACAGTTCCACAATATTAAAAAAGAGGTAAAAGCACTGCATAGCTATGAAGTGCCTTGTATTCAGCTCTTAGAAAGCGAGTCAAACAAGGATTTTGCTGATTGGGTTAAAAAGGAATTGAAAAAATGAGAGAACATCTAGTTGATGAAGATCATCAAAAAGTTAAATGCCTCTATTGTAATAATGAGAAGCATTTGAAAGAATGGACTTCTGAATTTGAATCAGAATTGCACTATAAAATTTTCATATGTGATTGTGGAGCGAAAACAAGGATTAGGATGGACTTTATGGGTTCAGGCCATGATAATTGGGATGAAAATAATCCTCCTGAAATGGAAGAGAGTGAAGAAAAGGGGGATATTGAAGAATTGGAAAATCTTGTCAGTGAAGTAAGTAAGAAGGCTGCTTAATTTGAAAAAAGAAAAAGGTTATCTTAAACTATTTTATTCTACTAACATCCACATCCATCGCCGCTCATTTGTTTCACCTCCGTAGGTTTTATTCTGCACTTGTAAATGCTTTTTTTAGCTCTGCCTTGCTTTCTTCGCACTTTTGTTTTCCTTCCATCATGTGTGTATGCTTCTCAATTGATATTTTTGCTAACACACTAGCTATTGTGTCCATCTGAGGGCCCATAGCCTTTTCAAACTCAGCTTGGAGTTTTTGTCTCATCAACCCTTCCCAAGCCTTTTCTGCTTGAAACATCATTTTATCTGCCATATCACAACCAGAACCCTTTTTTGGACCACATGAATTAGATCCACAGTTGCAATTGTTGGTTCCGCAACAGCATCCTTGTTTTTCACTTTTATTTTCATTATAACTCATTTTTTTGCCTCCTTTCTCTTCTCTGAGAAACATTTATATAGTTGAAGTATTTATGTATTAGTATTGATGTTATAAACAAACTTTATTACAAAAAGTAATAAGTCTAGGTAATATTTAAATATTTTGTAACCAAATGGTTACGGAGTGACAATATGGAAATAACTTGCTGCCCCATTGAAACAGCGTTTAAGTATCTTGGTAAAAAGTGGAGCATTAACATTATTAGAGATATGTTCAAAGGAAAAAAGAGGTTTTCTGATTTTTTGAAGGCAAATCCAGATTTGAGCACTAAGATGTTAAGTGCTCGGTTAAAGGATTTGGAGAAAGATGGGTTTATCTGTAAAGAGATTGTGAGTAAGAGTCCAATCACTGTGGAGTATAAGCTGACTAAGAGAGGGAAGGGATTGAATAAGATACTCTATGAGGCTAGTGTTTTTTCTGTTAAGTTTTGTAGGAATGAGATATGTAAAAAGGTTGCTGGGAGAGAGGAAGAGGTAATGAAGCACCTTGCTAAGGCTTTTGGGGTTTAGAGGTTAATAATCCTAGGTTTATTCAATAACAGTCCCTTTGAATTCCTTGTCTTCTAAGAAATTTTTCATGTTCTTAAGATCTGATCCTAGAATAACAACCTTTAACCCTAGCTTGGCTGCATGCTTTGTAGCAACTGGGTCAAATGGCATATTAAGACCGGGGGACCACTTTGTTCCTACAATGCTTTGCATTTTTTCCCATGATATTTTGTCTAGAGGCTTGGCGTCTTTGTATTTCTTAGGATCTTTGTCATAGACTTGATCAATGTTGGTAAGGTTAATTATTGTTTTTATGCCAAGATTTTTTGCCAGCAAGACCGCATCGTAATCTGAAGAGCATCCCGGCTTCCACCCTGCACCAATAAGGATAGATCCTTTCCATTCTATTTTTTGGGTGGGGTTTTTTATAACAACATGGTCAGCTTGTTTTTCAAAAATTGTTCTTAATAATTGTGCATTTAGTCGTGTGGTAGCAATACCTATCCAGTCCAGTTCCTCCTTTGAGACTGAGCCAACTTTTTTAGCTGCATCTTGATACTTTCGGCAGGTTTTTCCCCCTCCTGAGATAATTGCAACGCGATTTTGCTTTTTGATAAAGTCAAGGATTAATGCATGGAACCCTTTGAGGAAAGGGTAATCTATCTCCTCTGGAACAATTAATGATCCTCCTAATGATATGATGTAATCCATGTTAACTACCTAAACCGATGAATATAATACCTGCAATTATTAAAGCTATGCTTAGCCATTTGTATTTATTCATTTTTTCTTTTAGTAGCCAGATTGAGAGCAGGGCTACCCATATGTAGACTGTTGCTACAAGGGGGTATAATACTGATAATTCGCCTGCGCTTAGTGCTACTATGAAAATAACAGTAGAGACAACGTAGAGGAATACTCCTAATATGAATTTTGCATTAATGAAAGACTTAATGTTACGAGTGATGTCTTTGGCTGCTCTTTTGAAGTAGATTGCTCCAAAGGATCCTATGAAGGCTGCTACCAGTACTGCACCGATAGACCAAGGAGCTGTTGTCATTGTGGAACCTCCTCTTGAGTTGGGGCTACTCTGCTCCCGAATCCCATTGCAACTACGCCACAGATTATCAGGATAACTCCTATAATCTTATAGAAGTTTATGATCTCTCCAAAAAGTAAGGCTGAGAGGATGGTAACCCAAATATAAGATAATGCGATTATAGGGTAGAGAAGAGAGAGATCAGCTCCTTTTAGGGCTTTAATCATGATAAGAGATCCCACTCCATAGAGCATGAGGCCTAGGATGATAGGGATGTTTGTGATTACTCCTAGAAACGTTGGGGTTAGATTATCTACTCCAAATTTATAGAATGCTTGAGCTGCTGATGTAAATAAGGTGCAGACAAGCATCCAGACAATAGATTTCTTTATTTGATCCATAAGAGATAAGGAAAAGTAGTATTATTTAAAGGTTGGGTTTGTGCCTGCTGATTGTTTCTAGAGTTTTTGAGATATCTGATTTAGTAGAATCAAATCTTCCTGTTTTCTTAAAGGTTCCTTCGTTCATGTATAGACCTCTGTTAGTCTCTATTTGGATGGCTTCTGCTTTGCTTGGAGAGATTCCGAGAGGGTTCATTTCCTCTGGATTAGCTATGCGGCTAAAATGGCCTGTTGGATAGCCTCCATTCCAGCCATAATTATCAACTCCAGTTTTATATTTCAGGCCTGCTAGAGTTTCTAGGGTTTTGGTGATTAAATAACTACTGGCTGTTGTGAAATCCCTGGTGCCCAGAAAAATATCAGCGTTTCTTCTTTTTCTTTTGACGCTTGCCGCTGGAAAAGAGAGACCTTCAACTAAAATGGAGTAGCCCCAAGTTTTTTGTGCCTGTGCTACGAGCTTTGTTATACAATCTATGAATGGAGCATACACACTTACGAAAATATCTGCCTCATCTTTATCAGTTAAAGTTGGATCCATAACCTTATTTCCTGTCCAACTTTCTCTTAGAAAAGCTCCATATCTTTTTTTGCGATCATATTCTAAGCCTTGGTCAGTGGATTGGATTTTTGCGTTAAGTTGAACTAGAAAACGAGATACTGGTGCTGGAACTAAAACTCCTCCAAGTTCTAGTACCCC
>Ga0187833_10004618_pt1 | contig 13375 bp, 10 predicted proteins | sample ETNtaG_37_FD_167968 | JGI IMG/M metagenome (GOLD analysis project Ga0187833, IMG submission 167968) | Marine microbial and viral communities from oxygen minimum zone, Eastern Pacific Ocean - ETNP2014_SV_400_PacBio MetaG (Illumina Assembly) | ecosystem: Environmental > Aquatic > Marine > Hypoxic... | reverse complement strand
TAATCGATTTGGAAGACATTATACGCTTTATACAGGAACTGACAACTGTGCCTATTTGTCTGGATACAGAAGGAGCCCAGATTCGTACTGGAGGGTTTATAAATGAGGAAATCATAGTAAAGGATAATAGCATTGTTACAATCCACAAATGTTTGGTTCCTGGTGATATGCTTAATTTTAATTTATATCCTGTAAATATTACCGGAGAGCTCAAAGCTGGAGATATAGTCAGTATTGATTTCAACTCTGTTTTGTTGCAAGTTGTTGAAGGGGGGTTAGAGACTGTTAAGGCAAGAGTTTTGATAGGGGGGGTAATTGGGCAAAGGAAAGCTGTAAATCTAGATCGTGACATCGATATGCCTTCATTAACGGAAAAGGATAAAGATGCATTGTTAATTGGAACAAAATGTGGAGTACGTTATATGGCCCTTTCTTTTGCGAATAGAGGGTCAGATGTTGATGACATCCGTGCAATTATTGGAGAAAACACTTTTTTGATCTCAAAAATAGAAAGCCTTAATGGTATTGCTAATTTTGATGATATCGCAGCTAAATCGGATGCAATAGTACTTGATCGAGGAGATATGTCACGCCAGGTGCCTATTGAGAAATTGCCCATTTTGCAGAAGCAGTTAATTAAGAGAAGCAAAAGAATGGGAGTAAAGATTTATGTGGCAACTAATCTATTGGCGTCTATGGTGACAGACTTAAATCCATCTCGAGCAGAAGTTAATGACGTATTCAATACGTTGGAAGATGGTGCTGATGGTTTGGTTTTAGCCGCAGAAACTGCTATTGGTTCTTATCCATTAAAATGCGTAAGCATGATTGTCAAACTTATTCGTGAGTTTGAGGATAAAGCCCAAAATGACAAATTTCACTATCCAGCAAGTCCTTTTTCATTGTTGAGTGATCCACATGGAGGGCTTATTGTCAGTAGATTAGCCAAGTCTTCTGAATTAAATGACATTGAAAAGCTAAAATCATTAGTTGTCAGAGATTCAGATCTTTTTGATTGTGAACATATAGGGTATGGTGCTTATTCTCCGATAACCGGTTTTATGGATAAAGAAACGCTGGAAAGTGTTCTTAACTCAAACTGTCTAAAAGACGGGTTAGTATGGACCATGCCTATAGTATTGCAAGTAAAGAAAGAATCAATCCGTGAATTTGATGTAGATGATCGTGTTACTCTGAAAAGCAGCAAAGGTGACATACATGCTTTGATTGATATAAAAGAAATATATGAGATTGACTTTGAAAATGTTGCCAAGAAATGGTATGGCACAACATCCATGGATCATCCGGGTGTGGTTAAATTATTTTCTAATGGTGATAGGTTTATTGCTGGAGATATTATGCTCGTTAAGCGGCTTCCCTCTTATTATCAACATTATGAGTTGACTCCAGTTCAAACTCGTAATGTGTTTACCCAAAAAGGATGGAATAAGGTTGTCGGGTTTCACTCACGAAATGTAATTCATAGGGTTCATGAGTACATACAAGTTACTGCGTTAGAATTAACACATGCAGACGGGCTTTATGTCAGCCCAATTATAGGGCCTAAAAAGAAGGGAGATTTTCTGGCATACCCTATAATGAAAAGTTATCAGACCATGTTGGATTTTAACTTATATCCACCAGGAAAGGTGGTTGTCGGTAGTTTTTCAACGTATGCGCGTTATGGGGGGCCGCGCGAAGCAGTACTTACAGCATTGCGACACAAAAATATGGGATGTAGCCATTTTATTATTGGACGAGATCATACAGGAGTGGGAAATTTTTATAAATCGATTGACTATCGTTCTTATTTTGAAAAATTAGGCGATATCGGAATAGAACCTGTCTTTTTTGATGCTGTTGGTTACAACCCAAAAAGCAAGAAATATGAAAAACTTTCAGTTGCTGATACGCTGGAACCAATTAGTGGAACAAAAATGAGAGAGGCGTTTCAGAAAAATATATCATTACCAGATTGGTTTATGCGTGAGATAATTCAGAATGCAATCCGAGAGGAGATTTCAAATAAAAAACCTATATTTTGTTAATGGTAAAAAGCCACTTGACCTAATCTATTGTTCTTCAGGCAGATAACAAATAATTAATGCTGTGAAGGTGAGGTTTTGCCTCCCCCATTTCTTTCAATAAATACTACGGTTGGTAAAGGATTATCGGTTGATTAACTTTCTAATGATTTATTTAGTGCATTGAGCATTCTCCCAACTTCTTCTACATCCTTTAGCAGCCCATTCTAATTACTGAACTATTATGGAATCAAAATTGTTGACTGTATTGAAATATCTGGAAAGCCGTAATGTGCCACTCAGAGTTGAGGTCTCAAATATATGCAGTGCGAGATGCTCATTTTGTGCGTATGGAAAAGGTGTTGACTGGAGAAAGCCAGGTTACATTAAGGAAGAATTTTTAGATAGAATCCTTTTCTTATTAGAGGAGCATTACTCTAGGTTCCGTGGCAATATCACCTTAGGATCAAGCCATGGTGATGTCCTAACATGTAAATCTCTTCTATATATAATAAAAAAAATTACAGCTATCCGAAATATTTCGGGTGTAAGTTTCTATACTAATGCTGTTTTATTACATAAGTTTAATATTGAAGAGCTAATAGATCTTAATATTACAACTATAAATATTTCAACAGCTATTGGTAGTAGTGAACAGTTTAAAAGGCTATTTGGGACAGATTGTTATGATAAAACCTTTAATAATATAGTTGAACTGATTTCGTGTAATAATAGTAAAAAGAATAAAGTTGATATAAATATTTTACTTCGTGTCGATAAGCCTTTTGAAAAGGTCAAGGAAACAGATGATTACAAGACAATAGAAAAGTATGTTGGAGCAGATAAAATAGAATTCTCAGAAGATTGGGATGATTGGAACGGTATAATTACACTAGATCAGTTGCCTATAGGACATAGTTTTGAATCAGGTAGACCTGTAGGTATTGTACCCTGTTATGCATTATATAGAAAACTTGAGATTTTAATAGATGGATATGTAAATACATGTACTTGCAGATTGTCGAAAGAATTAAATGTAGGGAATATCTTTGAAGCTAAAACAATAAGTGAAATCTGGGAAGGTGATGAGCTAAGAAGTCTACGTGAAAATTGGTTGTCTGGTAATACGCCTAAAATTTGTATTACGTGTTCACATTATATACCAGCTACAGTTCTTTACAAAGGAATTAAAAGAAAAAGAAACATTTATTATAAAGCATTGAGTAGGCTAAATCATATAATGAAAAGGTCATAAGGAAGGTTATGGGATAATTTGTTCCTGTTGGCCTAATGAATATTTGATTCGAGTTAGTATCAAAATGACTGAAAAACGTGAGGTCTTAAAATATAACAATTGGAGAGTTGGTGGTGTTGTGAGGCTGGCAATCGTGAATGTCAATAGCCTTTTTGTTGCTCCGGTATTCCATTTGGCATTCAATGGAGTGGGTAAGGAAAAGTAGTAAGCTGGTAGATCTATTAAAAGTCAATTTGCTTACCAATTCTTATATAAAAATAAATTTGCGTTAAAGTAATAACCATGATGAAAATAGTATTTGTTGGTGGAACTGGAAGATGTGGCACTTCAATTGTGAGGAAATTGTTCACAAGACATTCACAAATAACATCTCTTTCTTTTGAGTCCAGATTTATTATAGACCCTAACGGTATTCTGGATTTTTATGGAAGCTTCACTAATTTGTGGTCTCCTTATCTGGCTCACAGTAAATTAAAGATGCTTGAGTCAATGCTTATGGATGTTACTAAGTACTCTCTATTTCATGGAACTATTGATAAATTGTTAACGTTTTGCAAGGTTAAGAAGTATCTTACTCCTAAGCGTTATGCTGCGTGGGAGTTGAGAAAGGTTGTCCCTTCATTTGATAAATATGTTACTGAACTTATAGCTGAACTTGAGGATTTTTCTTTTAATGGCTTTTGGTATGGTAGTGAAAGTTATACCCCTCTACCAAGATTACATTATTCAGCTCCAAAGAAAAGAGATGACATTGCAGTTGTTTTGGGAGATTTTATCCGAAAAGTTTATGGATATCTGTTAGAAAAAGAGAATGCAATATTATATCTAGAAGATTGTCCGTTTAATATCTTGTTTGCTAAGGGGATATTGGAGATTTTGCCTGAGGCTAAATTTCTTCATGTAGTTAGAGATCCAAGGGATGTTGTGAGTTCTTTTTGCAATTCTAACTGGGCACCTACTAATAAAAAACAAAGTGCTTTATATTTCAAAGATATTATGGAGAGATGGTTTGTTGTTAGAGGTAGTATCCCCACTGACTGTCATTATGAAATTAAATTAGAGGACCTTGTAAATAAATCCGAAGTAACCATTAATAATGTTTGTGAGTTTATGGGCTTAGAGTTTGAACATGATATGCTAAATGTTGATTTGTCTAAATCAAATATAGGACGTTGGGAAAAGGAATTTACCCAAAGAGAGAAGAAAATGACACAAAATATTTTAAAGGATGTTGTTGAGAAACTAGGTTACCGAGAGTGGTTTCATTAAATAATGAAAATATTATTTATATGTAGAAAATATTCCGCAATTCATGTTGAAGCATGGAATCATGCAGGGAGTCCCACAATAGTAAAGCTTTTGGAGGCTCTTGAAAATGATGGGCATAAAATTAAAGTCTTGTTTTTATCTAAAAACCATGATGACAATACGCTATCAACTACGATAACAACCAATTATGATGCTTTTAAAAATTCTCTGTTTTGTTTTATTCCATATAAAGGCTTAGAAATAAAATCTTCTTTTCTCTCAAGTTTATCAAATTCGCTTCTTCAGTTCATTTCCATTTTTAATTTATTTTATGAAGAAAAATACGATATCTATTATGTAGATAGGTGTCACTTGTTATATGCAGCTTTATTGTCTCTGTTAAAGAAGAAAGTGGTTTGGCGATGTTTGGGGGTAAACCCATTTATTCAAGCAAAATATGACCAGAGTGTTATAGTAAGATTATTATACTATCATTTTTGTAGATTTCTTCTTTATACTCCAATAAAACTATTTATTGTAACAAATGACGGTTCTGCATGGTTCAAACTATTTACTACAAAAAAGATTAGAAGGAAAACTAAAATATTAAGTAATGGAGTTGATAGAAACATTATAAATAATAGTGAGTCAATAAATATTAGAGAAAAGTTTAATATCTCACAGGATACACCTATATTATTGTATGTTAGTAAGTTAAATGAGCTAAAGGGCGCTTGGGAATTTGCTCAGGCGTTAAAGGGCTTGCACGAAAAAAATCAAAACTTTTTTTCCATTTTGATTGGTTATGGCCCCTTAAAATCAAGAATAGAGTCCTATGCTAAGGATAATAATTTAAATGACAAAATAGTCTGCCTAGGCAGAGTTCAACACAAAACAATCTCTAGCTATTTAAGAAATATTGATATTTATGTTTCTATGAATAAGGCTGGTTCAATGGGAAATGCTACATTGGAAGCCATGGCGGCAGGTAGGTGTGTCGTAACCCTTGGTATGGATAAGATAAAGCAAATTGATAAGACAACGGAAGAGCAAATACCTTCTGATGTAGTTATTAGGGTAGATAGAGAAAATATGATCGAAGACTTAAGCCGTAAGCTTTCTTTTTTAATTGAGAAGCCGGATATGATCGTGGAGTATTCTAGAAGAATGAAGGAATTCTCAAAAAGTTTTTTGTGGTCTTGGAGTGAGCGAATCAGGTATGAGGTTGAAATGCTTGATAAGCTGGCAAAAGGTAAGCAAATTTAAAATGCTTTAATACAAAATATTTAGGAGGATATATGAAGGCGTTTGTTACAATCGCTCAAATAGGGACTGGATACTGGGGTCCAAATTTGCTTAGGAATTTAATTTCTAATGAAAGGTGTAAAGTAAAGATTGTTGTTGATATATCCAAAGAAAGAAGGGCTGTAGTAAAAAGATTATACCCAAGTGTTCATGTATCTAACAGCATTGATGATATATTAGATGACTCTGAGATAGACGCTGTTGTAATTGCAACACCTGTTTCTACACATTTTGAGCTTGCAATAAAATTATTAGAAGCCGGTAAGCACATTTTAGTTGAAAAACCAATGGCAAGAACTGTTGAAGAAGTGGAGCAAATTGAATTCTTGTCTTTAAAGAAGAATTTGGTTGCAATGGCAGGGCACACTTTTTTATATAACTCTGCTGTTCGTTACGTTAAGAAAGTAATTGATTCCGGAGATATGGGCGATATACGCTATGTTTATAGCCAAAGGTTGAATTTGGGTAGAATTCGTTCAGACGTAGATGCATTATGGAATTTTGCACCTCATGATATAAGTATTATACAATACTGGCTGAATGATCCCGTACCATATAGGGTTACACGAGAAGGGATGGGTTATGTACAAAACGGTGTTGATGATGTTGTTTTCTTGAATATTATTTATGCAAATAATGTGTTGGCAAATATACACGTGAGCTGGCTGGATCCTCATAAAATCAGGAAAATAACCATCGTTGGGTCAAAAAAAATGGTAGTTTATGATGACATCGCTGAAAACAAGATTGCAATCTACGACAAAGGAATAGATATTATGGCAGACTTAGGCAACAATATGGATTTTGATTGTCCAGAGGACTTCTCTTTTAATCACAGATCTGGAAATGTTTTCTTGCCTAAGATTGATTGGCAGGAGCCGTTAAAAGTGGAAATTGATCATTTTGTAGAATGTATATTAAAAGGTATTGATTGTTTAACCGGTGTAAAACATGCAAAGGAAGTAGTAAAAATTCTATCAAAGGGGTGTAATAATAGCTAATTGACAAATAATAGTACGATAGTAAGAGATTCTAGATCATGCAAAACCAATTACTCCCCTTATTGATCTTCAGGCTGAATACTGATTATGCTTGAGAATGTTGATTTGGTTGTTTCCATAGATACAGCTGGAATCTTCAGTTTTTTTATTAAAGGATTGTTATGGTTTTAGTATGGTTGCAATAAATGATGCTAATATTGAAGCGCATGTAAGGGTTTTGATAAAACCACTTACGAAAGAAGAAATACGCTCAGTTGCAATGGTGATCAAAGATATTATTTCATGAATATTGTCTTAGTAATTTCCTCTCTGTCATGTGGGGGAGCTGAGAGAGTTTTATCGAATATGGCTGACTATTGGGCAGAAGCGGGACACCGGGTTACTGTATTAACTTTTGATGATGGCAGCTCTATCTTTTACCCACTCTTAGAATCCGTACAATGCAATCCTTTAAATATTACAAGTCAATCTAAATCATGGACAGATGGACTGATGAATAATCTAAAGCGTATTCATGTTTTACGTAAGTACATTTTGCAATCTGAGCCTGACTGCGTAATCAGCTTTATGTATTCAACAAATATTCTTGTTTTATTGGCTACTCGTTTTCTGTCGTGTAAAATTATAATCTCGGAGCGTAATTATCCAATATACAGTAAGGAAAAACGCAAAGCCTGGTTCTGGTTAAGGAAAACTCTTTATCCTTTAGCTGATCATATTGTAGTACAGACTGACAGGATAAAAGAATATTTTCGGAGTTACAATAGGTCGGTTCAAGTAATTCCTAATCCTGTAAAAGTTGACCCTGAAAGCTTATATAATAAGCCTGAGGTTTTGTTGCCAGCTTGTAATAAACTTGTGGCAATGGGGAGTTTGACAACTCAAAAAGGTTTTGATCTCTTGATCGATGTGTTTGCGAATCTATACAGGCATCATAGCAACTGGAACCTTATAATTTTAGGAGATGGAGTTTTAAAGAATGAATTGAAGTCAAGAGCAAGAGAACTTCATATTGAGAATGCGGTATTTTTTGCTGGTAGGGTTAAAAACCCATTCAGTATCATGTCAAGATGCGATCTGTTTGTGCTTTCATCACGCTATGAGGGATTTCCTAACGCCCTACTTGAAGCGATGGGATGCGGATTGCCTGTTGTGAGTTTTGATTGTCCAACAGGCCCCAATCAGATAATTCAGCATGGAATTAACGGTTTACTGACGCCTTCTGAAGATAAGGATAGATTAAAAGAGGCCCTTCATATCTTGATGGTAGAAAAGGAGACGAGAGAGAGAATGGGTAAAAAGGCAAGTTATGTCGGTAAGCAATATGCTCCTGATAAAATAATGGCACAGTGGGAAAGACTTGCTTTCGGGGAGATAAGGTCATGAGTGTTTTAGCAAAAACAGGCACATGGACAAAATCTATTGCATTTATCATGAACAATTCCGAACTACGCAAGTTCTTAAGGAAGGTTGGGGTTTGCGTTTCTAGTAGGCTTTATCCAAATGGAGTTATTAAGAATGTCGGAGGCATAGACACGTTTCGTATGTCTTCTGAATTTACATTCTACAACTTTGAAGAATGGGGGAGTGGAAAGAACAATGGGTTCTCCAAGCTTGTAGAACTGGCCAAAGGAAAAAGTGTTGTTTTTGACATTGGAGCGCATATCGGTATCTGTGCGCTACCAATAAGCAAGGCTATGAAAAAAGGTGGTGTATGTTATTCATTTGAGCCTGCCAGAGCAAACCGGAGGCATCTTGAAACACACTTAAGAATGAATAATGTTGATAGCGTGATAATTGTACCCTGTCTTGTTGGAGACAAATGTGACGATAGTGTAGAATTCTTCGAGTCATCAACTGATTCTGGCATGAATTCACTCTGCCAGCCTAAGAATAAAGATTCAATCTATAATAAAATTGTGAAAGAACAGATAACCCTTGATTCCTTTGTTGCAAAAAATGGTTGTATACCTGAGCTTATAAAAATTGATGTTGAAGGCGCCGAGATAAGTGTGTTGAAAGGTGCCAAATCTGTTCTGAGGAAATATCACCCGGAAATAATAATTTCAGTTCATCCAAAACATTTAAAAATATTAGGACATTCTGTTGATGAGTTAAAAAAGATGGTTTGTGATCTTGATTATCAGATATATAACATTGATGGATCTCTGGTTGAAGGTGAAATGCGCTCAAGCGAATATTATCTGCATTGAAAATAGAGGACTATTCTTGAAAGTAAATATCCTAACAACAGACAATTTTATTTCATACTACTTTTTTTATCCTCTTCTTGCAAACAAGAAAAGACTTAAAGAGTTGGATATAATATTGAAATATTATGGGAAGGTTAGAGAAAGCATTTATGATTGTGATGTTCTTTTGCTGGATAGTAAATTTTTTTCAAAATTATGGATAAATAGAGGTTTTGTTCTTTCTCTCTTGGAGAAGATAAAAGAAAAATGTACTAATGTGATATGGCTTGATTTAACAGCAAGTACTGGAAGCACACACTTTCAGGTGATGCCTTATGTGGATAAATACTGGAAAAAGCAGGTGCTAAAAGATTTGTCATTATATGAGCGAGAATACTATGGTGCGAGAATATATACAGATTACTATAAAAGAAAATACAATCTTAAGGAAGAAAAAGTTCAAAGGGTTGAATCATTAAAGAAAGAATACACGGATAAACTATACGTTTCGTGGAATATCGGGTTAGGCCCATATTTTACAAATATAAAAATATCAAATATTATTAGAATGATTCCATGGCCTTTAAAGGAAAAGTTCAATTATACTTATAAGCTGAAAACAGGGCATCCTTCAAGTAGCAGAAAGTTGATATCATTTCGTGGGAGTAGAAAGTATTCAAATATAATTAATGCCTTTCAAAGAATTAAGACTATAGAGAAACTGGAGTCAAAAAGAGTTGAAACTGGACCTATTAGCTATAGAAAATATTCAAATGAATTGAGAAACTCAGTGATATCTGTCAGCCCTTTTGGTTATGGTGAAATATGTTATCGTGATTTTGAGATTGTATTGGCTGGTGCACTTTTGTTTAAACCATCAATGGGGCATTTGAAAACATATCCCGATTTCTATGTTGAAGATGAGACATATGTTCCATTCAATTGGGATTTTAGTGATTTTGATGAAAAGCTGGATGGTTTGATTAATAACCCTAGCAGAATAGCTGTGATAGGCTCTGCTGCAATGGATAAATATAAGTATATATTATCAGACCAGGGGCTAAACGAGTTTTGTTTGAGATTTAGAACTCTACTCATGGATACCGGCTAATATATTTTGTATTTATTAAGTAACATCTACAATTGTGTCATGTCCTTCAAATGTTATGGAAGGCGTGGTCTAAAATGGTAAAATTATCATTAAAAGACAAAATCCAAGATCTCTATAATCGTGGAACAAGCACCATGCTAAAATATTTGTTGAAGAGGGGATTGTATGAATTTCGCAAGAGGGTCCTGAAACAGCGTTTTGTTGAAATCAATGTTCATAATTATAGGATGGTTGTTGATCTGAATGACCCAGGAATATCGAGAACGTTAATCCTCTTTGGTACAAGAGAAAAGGACCATATCTGCATATTAAATAAGGAATTATCACCTGGCAATGTAGTTATTGATTTGGGGGCTAATGTTGGATATTATGCTTTAATGGAAGCCAATTTGGTAGGAAATGGTGGCTATGTATATGCGATAGAACCTTCCCCATCAAATGTTGATATGCTTAGAAAGAACATTTCTCTTAATAATTATGATAGTATAGTTGAGGTTTTTCAGATGGGAGCATCAAACAAAACAGGCAAAGAACAATTTTATACTTCTGAAATGTCCAATTTGGGGACATTTTACCCTACAAGATATTACGGGAAAAGCAACATGACAAAAAGTTCTCCCTCAATTTACATCAAAACGACAACCATACCGGACTTTGTTGTTGATAAAAAAACCATCGATTTTATACGTATGGATATTGAGGGATATGAAGTAGAGGTTTTTGAAGGAATGATGCCACTGCTCGATAATGAAAACTTTTCGCCTAAAATCCTATTTGAGACTCACAGGCCAAAATATGATGATACTCACCACAGTATGAGAAAAACATTATTAAAGATGTTTGAATATGGATATTATCCCAAGATTATTGTATCGAACGATCATCCAAAGGGTGAGTTTCTGAAAAGGGGATATAAGCCTGAAACGCTTATCCATACAGATGGTTATTGGAGAGGTACTTATTACGGGGTGACGAATAAAGATGCAAGCGATTTTATTTGTGATATCGGTTTTGTGAGGGCGGTCCTTCTGGAGAGGAAAGAGTAGTTGTCTCGTAAGGTAGTTATAACATTACTTTTGTTGTAGTAGGATACCCAAAATGACAAGATTCCATTTAGCTGAAGATACAATTGACAAGACAGACATAGAGGAATTAATAGGTTGGCTAAAGACAAATCCACGTCTAACAAAAGACAAGGTTACTATTCAGTTTGAAGAGAAGTGGAATAGTTTCCTTGGCAGAAAATATTCAATTTTTTGCAATTCAGGATCATCTGCCAATTTATTGATGTTTTATACTTTGCTGCTTTCGGGGAGGCTCAAGAACAGAAAGGTGGTGGTCCCCAGTGTTGGTTGGGTTACCTCAATTGCGCCTGCAATACAGTTTGGTTTTGAGCCGGTTATGTGTGAAGCGGATAAAGATACTTTTGGCATTGATCTTGATCAATTGGAAAATATTTTGAGAGAAGACGGGCCTAGTACGGTCATGATGGTACAGGTCCTTGGTGTTCCTCATAAGATGGATGCTATGATGGCATTAAAGAAAAAATATGGATTTATACTTTTAGAAGATGCTTGTGCCTCTATTGGATCATCTTATAAAAACAGAAAAGTTGGCACATTTGGTGATATGGCTAGTTTTTCATTCTATTTTGGCCATCAGATTTCAACTATAGAGGGTGGAATGGTCTCTACTAATGACAGGCAGTTTAATGACTTGCTTCTTCAGTTGAGGAGCCATGGTTGGAGCAAAGATTTGGAGCATGTTAGCCATGAGTCTTTAGTAGATAATTATAAAATAGATGATTTCCACACACCATTTGTTTTTTATGAGCCCGGGTTTAATCTACGTTCAACAGATCTTAACGCTTTTCTGGGATTGAGACAATTGGATAAAATTGATTGGATAATTTCAAGAAGATATGAAAACCATATCCTTTATAAGAAATATTTAGCTGATAAATTTTATATTCAGCAGTGTGGTCCTGATTCGCAAGTGTGTAGTATTTCGTTCGGTACGATCACCAAGGATACGGAACAGAGACGTTCAATAGTGAAAGCCTTAGTTGGCAACGGAATAGAAACAAGAATATTTTCTGCGGGGAATCTTGGACTGCATCCATTCTGGTTTAATCGTTATGGTAAAAAAAGTTTTCCTGTTGCGGATAAGATTCACTATTGTGGATTATTATTGCCAAACAATCCCTCTCTATCGCCTGAGAATATCGAATTTATCTCTCAGGTTGTTTTAAAGGCTATGTGATATACTAAAACCGGTTTGGTTTTTAAAAAACCAAATCTTGGTTACAGTTATACTCTCCCGCCTGCCGGTAGGCAGGGGCAAGATTGTTTTTGGATTTTTTCCGAAACCAATTTTGAGATGAGTATAATAGAACATTTAATCTTGGATCAGTGAGATTGTATATTGAATAAGAAAGGAAATTAATGGCTTTAAGTAAGGAAAAAATATTGGTGACTGGCGGTTCTGGTTATATCGGATCAATTCTTGTCCCGGAACTATTGGCCCGGGGCTTTGAGGTGGTGGTTTTAGATAATCTTGTGTACGATCAGACCTCTTTGTTGGATTGTTGCGCCAATGAGAATTTCAATTTTATCAAAGGGGATATTTGCGATCATTCACTGGTAAATAGTTTATTATCTGAATTCGATGTTATTATTCCATTAGCCGCAATCGTAGGCGTGCCGGCGTGTAATATAAACCCGACTCTTTCCAGACTTGTTAATTATGATGCCCACTTCAATATCATTAATAATGTTTCTCCTGCTCAAAAGGTCTTGTTTCCAACAACAAACAGCGGATATGGTATTGGTGAAAAAGATTCATATTGCACCGAGAAATCACCTCTTCGTCCCATATCTGAATACGGACGAACAAAAGTGGAAATTGAAAAAGCCCTTCTTGATAAAGGAAATACTGTTACGTTTCGTTTGGCAACTGTGTTTGGCTTGAGCCCTCGTATGAGAATGGACCTCCTTGTTAACGATTTCACCTATCGGGCGCACAGGGACCGCTTTATAATTCTCTTTGAAGAGCACTTTAGACGCAACTATGTTCATATTCGGGACGTGGTAAAAGCATTTATATTTGGGATAGACAATTATAATAAAATGAAGGGTGAACCGTACAATGTTGGTTTAAGTTCAGCAAATCTTACGAAGAGGCAGCTTTGCGAGAAGATCAAAGAATATGTTCCAGAGTTTTACATACATTCGGCATCG
>Ga0187833_10004614_pt1 | contig 13378 bp, 15 predicted proteins | sample ETNtaG_37_FD_167968 | JGI IMG/M metagenome (GOLD analysis project Ga0187833, IMG submission 167968) | Marine microbial and viral communities from oxygen minimum zone, Eastern Pacific Ocean - ETNP2014_SV_400_PacBio MetaG (Illumina Assembly) | ecosystem: Environmental > Aquatic > Marine > Hypoxic... | reverse complement strand
ATGATGCCTGGAAAAGAAATGATGGGAAGGGATACGTTGATGTTGATGTAGCAATAGCAATGGATCATTTAATACTTGCTGCTTCTGCCGAAGGGCTTGGTACTTGCTGGATAGCAGCCTTTAAACCGGAAGTAGTAAGGGAAGTTTTAAACATACCTGATAATATGGAACCCCTGGTTTTAACACCACTGGGCTATCCGGAGACCATTCCTGAGCCAACTTTTCGAAAACCACTTGAAGAAATGGTAAGAGAAATCAAGTGAATTTACTACCATTATTCATGCCTGGTACAGTTTCACACTTCAGTGGAAATATATTGTATTATCTATCGTTTCCATGGTTTTGCCCACATGGCAATCAAACAGGGAATCTAAATTCTACATAATTCCTGGTGGCCCAGATGTTCTTGGAGGTTTAACTTGCTAACTCGTTTAATGTATAAAAGATGACAACGATTGCAATCTCACATTGTGATGATTATGGATTAGAAAAAGTCAGTGCTGCTACTAAAAGATGTCTGAGCCTGATTGGCAACATTGAAACCATTGTAAGGCCCGGAATGAAGGTGTTGTTGAAACTGAACCTTCTTTCTGCCTCATTGGGACCGGAAAGGGCAGTTAATACACATCCTGCCGTCATCAGGGCGCTTGTTGACATATTTATGGGAGATTATGGGTGCGAGGTCTACATTGGAGACTCTTGCGGTAGCCTCAGGACAGGTTCAACAGATAAGGCTTTCAGGGTTACACAAATAGACAAGATAGCAGAAGATACTGGAGCCATTATCGTAAACTTTGACAAGGATGAAGCGCTTGACATAACAAATAAAAATGCTGTGATATTAAAAGATTTTAAAATTGCAAAGACGGTTAAGTCGGTAGATGTAGTAGTGAATGTCCCGAAACTAAAAACACACGGTCTAACAAGATACACAGGAGCAATTAAAAATATGTTTGGCTCCATCCCTGCTAATGGAAAAAAGAATGTGCATCTTCTGGCGCCAAAGAATAGATCTATGGCTCAGGCATTGGTTGATGTTTTTGAGATGGTGCAGCCTCACATCACAATAATGGATGCGGTTATAGGGATGGAGGGTAACGGTCCTAATGCCGGAGATCCTAGAAAGGTAGGGTTAATAATTGCAGGTATTGATGGTGTTGCGTTAGATGCAGTGGCCAGTACAATTATCGGCTTTGACCCCATGAAAGTACCTATAATCAAGTACGCCCATGAAAGAAAGCTGGGTACAGCAGATATGAATAAGATCGATGTTTCAGGTGAAGACATCTGCAAGGTGGCAGTCTCCGATTTTAAGAAGCCTTCCAGCTCTGCACAGGATTTTGCGTCTAACTATATACCGGACTTTCTTCTTGCAAAGATGTTTGACAATAGCTGTTCATCTGTTTCTTCAGTATATGAGCCGAATTGTACAAGATGTTATGAATGTATCAGAAATTGCCCGGCAAAAGCGATGTCCGCTCCTGATGGTAGGGTAATTGTTGACGAGGACAAATGTATTGGATGCTTTTGTTGTGACGAGGTGTGCAATTACAAGGCGATTGTGATGAAGCGCACATTTCTTGGCAGGGCTTTCTTGAAAATGGCAGTGTTCCTTGGTGTAGAAAGATTGCAGTAGGAGTCTATTATACTGTAGCCGCCTGCTTAGGCTGGCGTTTAACTCAAAGTCAATTCAACGGGAAGGAACTATATAAAGTAAAAAGTAATTGCCATCATTCCTTTGTAACACCAATTATCATCGAATTAGATGATAATTGATTCTCCTCTTTAACTTTTTTGGCAACCTCTTCCCTGTTTATAGTTATATGTTTTGGGGCATCAATCCCCAGTTTGATTTGTTGATTATTTATATCTACAACAGTTACTTTTATGTTATCCTCAATTATGATGCTTTCGCCTAACCTTCTTGTTAATATAAGCATTTTTCCTATTCCTCATTAAAATTTTACCTGAATATTGAGCGATTCTTGATCAGCACTATTCTATGCTGTAGTTTATAAATAATATATCTCAAGTCAAGATGATTTACGCTGTGTAAAAAAATAAAGATAAGTTATCAATAAACAGAGGAAAGCCTACCTCTTCCCCGCCTGCCTGCCGGCAGGCAGGGACAAAAAGCGCCCCTGCCCGTTCGGCAGGCGGGAAGGACTTTAATCCCCTCCTTGAGAAGAAAAGTAAATGGGGTAGTAAGGGCGTATTCACCAATAATTGGTTATAGCTTTGCCCCTGTCTTGTACATGGTGTTCAGTATGTTTAGAGCGAGTTCTGTAGCCTGTGGCTTCGAAAGTGCTAGCGTATAAGCGTCTTCAACTTTTTCACCTTCTACGACAATCTCAATTCCGCCGGCTGTTGCAACTACAATAATTTTCATATTATCTTCCATATTGCCTGCCATCCTTTCATTACTTTGCTTAGTCTAATCACATATAAATGGTATTTCAAGGATTTAATATGATAAAGGGCGGAGTACTTTGGGGTTTCTGATTCGACAGGGTAGTTTGTAATTGACAGGTTTTGTGCCTTTTTGATATAAGACTACTATTAAATTTTCTTAAAGATTAACAGGGGACAAGGCATGGCAAAGATAGAAAAAACCATTGCAAGAGAAATACTCGACTCCAGAGGTAATCCGACAGTTGAAGTTGACATAATACTTGACGATGGCACAATGGGTCGGGCGGCAGTCCCGTCAGGAGCTTCTACAGGCCGTCATGAAGCTTGTGAACTGAGAGATGCTGATCCAAAGCGATACCTTGGAAAGGGCGTTACCAAGGCCGTTAATAACGTAACAGAAACAATAGGCCCGAAGATAAAGGGTTTGGATCCTTCCGAACAGGAAAATATAGATAAACTTATGATAGAACTCGATGGTACAGAGAATAAAAGCAACCTGGGCGCTAATGCCATACTGGGAGTCTCAATTGCTATAGCAAGGGCGGCTGCAAGCGTATCAAACAAACCGGTATATAAGTATCTTGGAAATGATGACGCTCATATCATACCCGTACCGATGATGAATATAATTAATGGTGGTGAGCATGCCGATAACAATCTTGATATACAGGAATTTATGATCATGCCGGTTGGGGCTGATAGTTTCAGGGAGGCTTTAAGGATTGGTGCAGAAGTCTTTCATTGTTTAAAGAAGATCCTTAATGCCAAGGGTTGTAACACCAATGTAGGTGACGAAGGCGGTTTTGCACCGGAGTTAAAGTGTAATGAGGAGGCCCTGGGGACTATAATGGAAGCCATAAACAAGGCCGGTTACGATCCGGGTAAGGATGTGTTACTGGCGCTGGATGTAGCGGCAAATGAAGTCTATAAAGATGAGAAATACGTTTTAAAGGCCGAATCCGATCCCGAGAAATCTATTGAAGCTATGATCTCATTTTACGAGGCTTTGATTTCTAATTATCCTATTTATTCGATAGAAGATGGTCTGGCAGAGGATGATTGGGATGGCTGGAAAGCGTTAACGGGAAAACTTGGCAACAAGGTACAATTGGTCGGAGATGATTTATTTGTCACAAATATAAATAGATTGAAGAAAGGCATTGACCTGGGTATAGCCAATTCAATATTGATCAAGCTTAATCAGATAGGTACAATTACAGAAACCATACAAACAATAGAAATGGCTAAATCAAAGGGCTACACTACCGTCATATCACACCGCTCCGGAGAAACGGAAGATACTATCATTTCTGATTTTGCAGTAGCAACTAATGCAGGGCAAATCAAAACAGGCTCACTTTCCAGAACAGACCGTATATGCAAATACAACCAGCTGTTAAGGATTGAGGAAGAACTCGGTAATAATGCTGTTTATGGTAAAGTGAAGATAAAGTAGTTTGATGCTGAATACAGAAGATTATCTGGAACCGAGTATCATTTCCAATTTTTATTATTATGAATAATAAAACATGTTAAGACGTTTCCTTTTTACTTTTTCTATAGTAGCTTCGATAATAATTATTTTTTCTGTTATCGTTACACAAAAAAGGGGAGAAAGGAGAGCTTTTGAGGTAAAGCAAATGGAGCTTGCCGAAAAGGTCGATTCTTTGAGCAAAACAAACGAAAAACTAAGAAAGGAAAATAAAGCTCTCGTTGATGATCCGATACAAATCGAAAGAGAAGCCAGAGACAACTATGGATATACTAGAGAGGGTGAAGTTACATACAAAAAATACAAATTTAATATTTCAGAACCTGAGAGTAACAAGGCAGAGAAACCAACTGGATCTGGCGGATTGGAGTCATTCTTGTTTGATGGTCCATTCCCCTGGCAGGTGCCTTTGGGCCTGGTACTGATAGCTACACTGTTTTTATTGCTTTCTTATAAATATGAACGTTAAAGATTATATAGATAAAATTGTGAATGATGCTAAAAAAGCATCACGCCTGATGGCCATTGCCGATACGTCAGTAAAGAATGCTGCACTGGAGCAGATGGCGCTCAATCTCGTAAACAGCAAAGGAATACTGATAGCAGAAAATGAGAAAGACTTAAATGCTGCGCAGGAGGCCGGTATGTCTTCTGCCATGATCGACAGATTAAGGCTGACTGATTCACGTATAGAAGATATGGCAAAAGGCATAAGAGAGGTGGTAAATCTTGGTGATCCTGTTGGTGAGGTAATGGAAGAGACTGTCCGTCCAAATGGCATGGAAATTCAAAAGGTGAGAGTTCCGATAGGCGTGATAATCATTATTTATGAGTCCAGGCCAAATGTCACGGCAGACGCCGCATCTCTCTGCTTGAAGACAGGTAATGCCACAATACTCCGTGGTGGTAAGGAATCAATACATTCTAATATAGCCATCTACAGACAAATATGCTCAGCACTTGAAAAGACAGGTCTGGATAAAAATGCCATTCAGGTTGTTGAAACTACTGACCGGCAGGCAGTTGACTATCTTCTCAAGGCAGATGAATATGTAGACCTGGTAATTCCCAGGGGCGGAGAGGGTTTGATACGAAATGTCGTTGAAAATTCCACCATCCCGGTCATAAAACATTATAAGGGTGTATGTCATGTTTATGTGGATGAATTTGCTGATCCGGACATGGCTGGAAGAGTATGTCTGAATGCAAAGCTTCAGAGGCCGGGTACATGCAATGCTATGGAGACCATGCTTGTGCACGAGAATATAGCAAAAACATTCCTCCCTGATATCTTCAAGGGTATGTCAGATTCGGGAGTTGAATTGCGGGGGTGTGAAAAGAGTCGTAAGATTCTGCCTGAAATAAAACAGGCTACTGAGGAAGATTGGTCAACCGAGTATTTAGAAAAAATTCTTTCAGTAAAAGTCGTAGCATCTATTGATGATGCTATCGGGCATATTTCGGCCTATGGTTCTTCCCATTCGGACGCCATAATAACTGAAGACAAATCCAATGCAAAAAAATTTACAGAGGAGGTTGATTCTGCTGCGGTATACGTAAATGCATCCACGCGCTTTACCGATGGTTTTGAGTTCGGAATGGGCGCAGAGATTGGCATCAGTACAGACAAACTTCACGCCCGTGGCCCAATGGGCCTGAAAGAACTCACATCATACAAATACATCGTTCATGGAACGGGACAAATCCGCAAGTGAAAACCAGTTAAACGAAATACCATCTTGAGTCAAGAATCCTCGCCTACCGGACGGGCAGGCATCATCCGGTATCTGGCTTCTTGTCTCTGCCTTCTCAGGCTGATGCCCAATACTGTTTAACGCATTTCTTCAGAAAGTTCCCTGCTTCTACTATTGGTATTGCCTTTGGAGTACTTGGTACTGTATCCTGAACATCATGTACTATCCTTAAAACACCTGGTACTGTTCTTCTGACGGTTGGTGCTATTTCCTGAACAACCGGGACCGTTTTCTGGACACTTGGTTCCGGCCCTTGTGACAGTCTCTCTATTACATTCTCTACTTTCTTAAGTTCATTTACATTTGTCCTTCTAACCTTTAAGGTGTTTTTTGCTTTATAAACTCTATTATTTGAATTCTTTTTTGAAGATTTCTTTTGTGCTGTTATTTTGGTTGTTACTTTTTTACTAGTCGTTTTCTTTACTTTCTGCTGATTTCTTTTGGAGGTTGTTCTCTTTACAGAAAGCTTTTGTTTTGAAGACTTTCTTTCTGGAGAACCTCCAGTACTTTTAACTGTTTTTTTTGTTTTGGCATTTACCATAAATCTCTCCTTAATGAAAAAGTTCAGTAGATTTACCAACCAAATTAGGCAGCATCACGGGAACAATTATTGGTATCGAGTGATAAATCTAAGATTGTATGTTGGTTGGATAAGCTAAGTGGTTAGCTATCGTCTTTAGGAATAAGTATGTGGCAATTCTGAAAAAATTGCCTGCTGAAGGTAAGACTTCATGGGTGAATACGTCTTAAACCCTGATAATATAACGAATTATTCGTTCATGTCAATAAAAATATGGGTAAAATAGACTTTAAATATCTTTAGGACTTTTAATGTCTAATCCTTCATCATTGCCATGTATATAAAAATGTATGGCAATGAACAATATGGCAAAAGAGCAATAGCCAATAGAGAAATCACTTGCAACTCCATATCCAAATACACTGACTACACCATTTGGCGTAAGCTCATACGCATGGATAATGCCTACATAAGAAAGTAACGCTGCTCCCAGAGACCACATACATGCTGTTATAAATTTCTTCTCAATCAAGAATACAGAGATAGAGGCAAGTATCATAGAGGTAAAAATGAATCCTCTCTCCAGCGATATCATTCCGTGAATGGCCAGATTGTTAGCGAATGCGTCTTTGCCGATTATAAATAGGGTAGTGCCTGCCGACCTGAGAGTGCTTTCAACCATTAATAGACCCCATGCTGCAATTGCAGGGAAGAGGCCTATGGCTACTGCCATGGCATGGTGTTTTGGCGTCTCTTGGAATGCCTGAGCAACTATTACAATTCCGATCCACAACAATATTCCTATTCCGGCTTCAAGAGGTACCACTTTAAGGATAATAGTGACAAATCCACTTAAACAGATGATGGCTACAAAGATGCCGTTTAAGATTGAATATCCGGTTCTGGCGCCAATAGCCTTCCAGCCCGGATGGCCTATATAAATGGTAGTAGGAAAACAACTGCCTAATAGAGAGGCCACAACTGAACCGATTCCGTTAGTTAATAGTGATGAAGGTGTATTGTACTTGTCTCCAGCGGCCTCGGCGCTCTCAAGATTTTGCAGTGAACCCACGACGTTAAATACCCCCATCGGAATAATGATTGAAATATATTGAAGCATATATTTACTTTGAATTATGTCAATCATACTTCCGGCACAAAAATGCGGTGGAGAAAAGTGAACAAATCCATCCTTACTAACAATACTTTCACCACCCATATAACCCAACATCCAGGCCAGCCCTGTACCAACACCAATGGCAATCAGGCCTCCCGGCAGTCCCAGAGGGAATCTTACTTTTGAGAAATACTGGACAAGTATAAACGCAAGCGGAAATAAGGCTATTATTGGTTTCTCAAATATCCTGAATGCGAAATCCATAGAGATTAACGTAATGGCAATACCTGCAAGAGTGGAAAGTAAGGCCGCTCTTGGAGTAATACGTCTCAGATACCCACCGATTAATGCCCCCAGCATCTCTATCACCCCACTGAGGAAACAGGCAACCATACCAATCTTCCACACTAAGTACGGGTCCTTGGTAGCCTCATAAACCGGAGCCATTATGAAAAAGATAAAGGCAAAAAGACTAACCGTATTTATTCCATAAGGTAATGCTGTTACGTCATTCCTTTTTGTTTTGATCGCAAGCCTTCTGGCTTGCCACGAATAGAAAAGGTTTCCCAAAAGTATTGAAATAGCAGCTCCGGGAAGTATCATACCGAAGACAAGTTCGTCAGGCATGCCACACAACATCTTACAAAAACTCACGATGAGTATTAGCTGTACAAGGTTATCAATGGCAAGGCCAAAGAATCCGTCTATATCTTTCTTGACAAATAGTGGATAATTCATTTTTTTAAACTTGCATTATATTGTAAGTGTTTGTTATATTTTCTTTTTACACTTTCAAAGGGACTAAATTATGATTAAAAAGAAACAGCTTATAGAAAATCTATATAATGCTCTTGACAGTGAAGAAGAAGCAATCAACCAATTCTATGATTATACTATTAAGTCACTTAAATATTACAAGTGGTTAAGTGAAGATAAGAAAGAAAAGATACAGAACATAATATCAAAATTAAGGGATGATACTCAAAGGCACAAGAATGTAATAGAAAAATTGATACAAGATGTAAAAGAAAGTGAGAAAGATGTATTCTAGGGAAGCCCTTACTGAAATATTTCAAAGAATTCTGAAGTTTGAAGAAGACGCTAAAGCATTATATGACGATTGCATAGAGGAACTTGATGATGAGAACACTATCAGTACTCTGCGATCAATCAGTAATGAAGAAAAAGGCCATATAGAGCTTGCAAAAAGTCTTATGGAACTAATTCAGGAATAACTGCTTACTTTGATTTTTCAATATATCTCATTCTTAAATCATAGAGAGCTGTATCTAACAGCTTTGCCTCATCTTCGGTAAGGTTTCCCTTTGTCTTTTCTCTAATTATCTCCAGTGTGTCAATTGTAAACTTTGCCTGGTCCAGATTCTGTTCACTCTTTTCACTGAATGGATTTTCAACTTCTCCTAAACTGATTAATGCCTGCGTTACAAGGCTTGACATAAACAGGGAAAAGCTTGCTTCCGGAATTCTGGGTTTGTCTTTTTGTGCAGATTCACTTTTCCCATCCACTTCTTTTCCTGAATCAGAACCTGACTGCTTTAATTCCTCGTTGTCATCCATTTTCAAAGCCTCCATTAAGAGATATCGGTTATTGCAATAACACGTTAACTATTAACATCCAGTGTGGCCTTAATAAATTCTTTAAACAAAGGATGTGGATTAGTTGGTTTAGACTTAAACTCGGGATGAAATTGTACTGCTATAAACCATGGATGATCTTTCAGTTCGACTATTTCCACTAACTCATTGTCCATAGTAAAACCACTGCAAATCATTCCCTTCGGTGCAAAAACATCTCTGTATTTGTTATTGAATTCATACCTGTGCCTGTGTCGTTCGGAAATAATCTCCTGGCCATAACTTTTGTGGGCAATAGTGTTTGGCTCAAGCCTGCACTGTTGCGCTCCCAATCTCATAGTACCGCCCATTTTCTCGATATTCTTCTGTTCTTCTAACAGGCATATAACCGGATCCGGTGTGTTAGAGTCGAACTCAGTACTGTTTGCTTCTGCAAGGTTACACACGTTTCGTGCGAACTCTATAGTAGCGCAATGCAAACCTAAACACAGTCCAAGATATGGAATTTTGTTTTCTCTGGCATATCTTACAGCCTCTATCTTCCCCTCGATTCCCCTTTCCCCGAATCCACCCGGTATTAAGATTCCATTGCATCCCTGGAGAAGTTGTTCTGCACCTTCCTTCTCAATATCCTCAGACTCAATCCTTCTCTCCTTTACCTTGGTTGCATTACCGATGCCTCCGTGTGTTAATGCCTCATAAATTGATTCATATGCAGATTGGTGTCCGATATATTTGCCAACAATAGCTATTTCGGTAACCTTCTGTGGATTCTTCAGGACTTCCATCATATTGAGCCATTTGTCAAGGGTGCTTCCATTTGAACTTAATTGAAGCTTCTTTAAGATTATTTTGTCAAGTCCCTCTCTGACGAGTAGTAATGGTATTTCATATAGGTAAGGTTTTACATCCACCTCCTCTATTATAGATTCCTTGTCCACGTTACAGAAAAGAGAAATTTTCTCTTTTATTTCAGCAGAAATGGATTTTTCAGTTCTACATATCAATATGTCTGGCTCTATTCCTGCCTGGCGCAACATACCAACACTATGCTGTGTAGGTTTTGTCTTTATTTCATCTGCCGCCCTGAGATAAGGTATAAGTGTCAGGTGTATATACAGCACGTTTTCTCTACCTATTTCCCTGCCAAATTGTCTAATGGCCTCTACAAACGGCTGGCTCTCAATATCTCCAACGATTCCGCCTATTTCGGAGATCACTATATCGGTATCCGCAGTTGACAGCTTACGGATGCAATCCTTTATCTCATTCGTTATGTGAGGTATTACCTGTATAGTCTTTCCCAGATATTCTCCCTTACGTTCTTTTGTTATTACAGAGTAATAAATTGAACCTGTAGTACAATTACAATCCCTATTCGTAACTGTATTTGTAAACCTTTCATAATGTCCCAGGTCGAGATCTGTCTCGGCACCATCTTCAGTAACATAAATTTCTCCATGTTCAAACGGGGCCATCGTACCTGGATCAACATTCACGTAAGGGTCAAATTTCTGTAAGCTTATTTTGTGGCCATGGCTCTCTAAAAGCATTCCAATCGATGCTGCATTCAAGCCTTTCCCCAGGGAAGAAACTACGCCACCTGTAACAAATATATGCTTTGTCATATTCGGTATTTACCTAAGAATCGCTCAAAATCTTCAGGTGTGTCCACCCCCTCACACATGTAAGGAGTGACAATAACCTTGATTTTGTATCCATTTGAAAGAACTCTAAGTTGCTCCAGCTTTTCTATCTCTTCTATATCTGGTATTGCAAGGCTGGAAAATCTCAGCAAGAAGTCCTTACGGTACATATATATACCAAGATGTTTTAAAAAAAGAAATGATGTATTGCTTCCGGTATCAACTGTATCTGAAGTACTCTCTAACATGGAGGATTTAGGATTATTATTTTCATCTCTGATATACGGAATAGTTGCCCTGGAAAAATACATAGCATAACTATCTTTATCTATAACGACCTTTACGGCATTTGGATCAGTGAATTCTTCCATAGACTTTATTTTGTTTGCAAATGTACAAACCACCGCTTCCTTTTCATCATACATGGATTCAATCAAATCGTCTATCATTCTTCCTTTGACGTCTGGCTCGTCTCCCTGAATATTCATAACGAAATCTGCATCCAGATTTGATGCTACTTCAGCGATCCTGTCCGTGCCTGATTTGTGATTCGTAGATGTCATCTTAACACATCCACCAAATTTCTTTACCGCTTCGGCAATGCGTTCATCATCTGTAGCGACAATAACCTCGTGGACATTTTTCGCATTCATTACATTTCCATATACATGTTCAATAAGATATTTTCCCGTATGTTCTCTCGCTTCATTTTTAATTAATTTACCGGGAAGCCTGGTTGATGCATATCTTGCAGGGATAATGGCTACGGTCTTTGGCATACTTTTTCGTTTTCTAATCTAATTGTATTTTACAAAAGTCGTATTATAACCATAAAGGGTACACAGTCAACTAAGTAAATACATTAGTCATTACAAATAATAGGCTTAGCTTGAGTTTGGGCAGGCTGCAAAACCCCTCTTTTGCTCGATTGTAGTCAAATTGTAGTCAGATTCTAAGATTTCCACTCCATCTCGTAAGCTATCCGGACAATGGTGACTGTATCGCTGGGTCATCTTAATATCCTTATGCCCTAATAATTTGGATACTTTATACAAATCTACGCCTGCCTGCGCTAAGCGAGTGGTAAATGTGTGGCGAAGGTCATGCCACTATAACCAGTACAATTCTTTGTTTAATATTCATTCCTTCTCAAATTCTGAATAGCGGTGAATACCAATTAAAATTGTTAAGACATGACTGTAGTTAAATGATTTTAAGTTTGTCATCTTTTACACATAACTGAGAAATGATGCTTATCTATTCCTTGATATGATCAATTCAGCTACGTCTTTTAATTCCGAAGTCCTAATTGGTAAAGCGGCAAATGGGTACTTGCCTCCGTCCGTCCGATCGTCTGTTATCTCATAATTTTTTAATATTGCGGCAGTTTTCAGCCAACCAATAGGATACGAATAATTTATTTGCATTTTTTATAGAAAAGGCTTTGAAAGTTGGTAGGTTTGTAGCCCTGATTGTTCCCAAGAGTTTACTATCAACTCCTGAGTTCAATAAAACGAGAGAAATAATGAGTAAATACAGAATCGAAAAAATCTGTGATTATGGGGAAAAAGCATTTAAGATTAAAATTGAAACAATAAGCTTTATTATAAACACTACATTATCAAAAAGTGAAATGGTCAATAACAAGGTAAAAATTGAGTCGTATATAACAAAGAGTACTAAACATCTTCCACAGCAATATATTTGTTGTACGAAGTATCCTTATTGGCTTATTTACAGAAATGATTTCCTTGATAAGGTGTCCGAAAAACTTATTTTTAATATTTTTACCACATTTAGAGATCGTCAAATAACCAAGAAATTGCTGAGGGAAAATGGTAAATATCGTGTTCTAAAATCCAGAAACATAGATAATTTGAAGATAGTCAAACGGAATGGTCATGATAAGTATGTAGACGATATTAAAAATCTTAACATAAGGAAAATTTTAAATAAAAAGAACTACATTTTAATTCCAAACTTAACTTATTTCCCCAGAGCATGTTTTTTGCCACGAAATTGTATTACCGATGGCTCTGTCGCAATAGCTATACTTAGAAATGGATATCATATTACAAAGGATGACTTGGCTTATTATAGCTCCAATGAGTTTAGAGAGTTTTATAGAGTGGCAAGAAACCTTAGTAGTCGCACGATGAATATTGATAGCAATTCTATTTTTTTCTTTGGAAAGCAAAAATAATATACCATGAGACAAAAAATTAAATTGCTAACTTAATTGTTTTAGAATCGCTAAATGATTACGTAAAAGGCCAGGTAAGTAACATAAAGTTTGTTCCATAGCATTATATGTAATTACTAAATCCTTATTCAGGCAAGTTAGTGGTAATTTCTGCGCTTTCGGTAAGGTTTAAAAGCCATGGACTTATTCTTGTCTGTACTTTCTGTGCGGTAACGAGCTTGGCAAGATCTTCTTTTACCTCACTAAATTTCTTCATACTTCTTGGTATTCGTTTTTCAATTTTTATTATATGGTATCCGCTATCCGTCTTTATTATTTCGCTTACTTCACCATTTTTTAGATTAGCAACTTTTTTTCCGATAGTTCCTTTTGGTCCAAACGGGCGCATTTTGCCTCCACGTGAGGCAGAGTTTCTGTCAACAGACTCTTTTTTTGCCAGTGCCTCAAAATCGGCACCAGCTTTAACCCTCTCAAGGTTTCTTTCTGCATCTCTCGAAGTACGCAACACAATCTGCCTGGCGAGGATTTTCTCTCCGAGTTGCTCCTCATAAGCTTCGCGCAGTTCTTCATCTGTGATCTTAACTGTTTGTTTTATAATTTTCTCAGCTAAGAGTTCAGCTTCTACCTGGCCATTAGAA
>Ga0187833_10004612_pt1 | contig 13380 bp, 10 predicted proteins | sample ETNtaG_37_FD_167968 | JGI IMG/M metagenome (GOLD analysis project Ga0187833, IMG submission 167968) | Marine microbial and viral communities from oxygen minimum zone, Eastern Pacific Ocean - ETNP2014_SV_400_PacBio MetaG (Illumina Assembly) | ecosystem: Environmental > Aquatic > Marine > Hypoxic... | reverse complement strand
TATATGTTCCATACGGCATTTTTGCAGTTGCGGTTGCTGGCCAAACTAATACATTACTGGCGCTGAAAGCGCCATCACCATCAGTTGAGGCTTGAGCAAAAGCTTGTGGGGTGTCTCCAGGATTGTATACTCGGATCGTAACAGCTGAATTAGGGGTAGCAGTACCTGAAACGACAAGAGTGTCGCCAGGAACATACTCCGCCTGATCAGCAGTTAACGTCAAAGCAGCTGCTGCCAGCGGAACAATTACCATTGTTAACGCTAACAGAGATAGAAGATATACTCCTGTTTTATGTATTTTGAGGTTGTTAGTGATTGCCATGTCTTAGTCACTTTACACAACAGTTACGGTCAATGTTGATACTGGTGATAATGCTATTCCGGATGCTATGCTATCTAAAACGAATGTATCGATTGTATATGCGCCTGCGCTATCTGGAGTCCAGCTTGCAGCTGCCATGCTACATGAAGTAGATCCTGCTTCTGCTACTGGCAAATTGCCTGATACCCAACTTATGCTGGATACTTCACCGATTGCATTTTTGACTTGTACAATGTATGTGAATGCATGCGCTACAGAGTCATCGTTGCACACTTGTGACTCAACTGCAACTGCATTACCTTCTGTTGGGGTAACTGCGATTCCGTTTATGTCAACAATTGCAGGTGTACCAGCTGGTACTCTTTCAAGTGGTGGCAACGTAATTCCTACAAGGCCTGTTACTACAACATTTGATACTTCTCCTGTAGAGTTTGATCTATCTTTATAGCTGACTGTTATTGTATCTCCAACTGTTCCTCGAACTTCATTAGTAGTTGCAGGTATTCCAGCAACTATCTTAACTTTAGCCTCGAAACTTGCTGAATTAGCCGATGTTTCTGGCAATGTTACATTTTGTCCTAGTGCCCAAGTATTAGTAGTGACAACTACATTGACACTTTCAATAATATCTCCGTCTTTGTTTTGATCCAAATCATTGACAGTTATTGTGAGGAATTCACCTACTAGTACAGCAGATGGTGTCGTAGCAACTGTACCAGTTACAGATGCAATAGAGGCGGTTGTTGTTAGAACAACTCCTGCGGTTCCTGCTGCGTTCATTGCATCAACGTAGTAAACTGTTAAGGTGTCTACCAATGCTGTCTTTATACCTGCACCGCTAGCACAAGTACCTGCTGATGTGGGTGAAAGCACTATACTAAACTGGAATGCTCCATCTGAAAGTTTCTTTGGATTATTAAGCTCTTTGAGTATTGTATTTGTTCTGCATTCTTCTGCACTCGTTTTTACGAGGTTAAGTGAAACTGATCCTACTGTATCCAATATTAAGTCAGGGTCGGTTACAGTCACTTTGACTGTTGAATATGGACCATATGAAGTTGCATCAAGTGTGAGTGCTGCATCGTTTGAAGCAACGGTTGATTGACCAGTTAAAGCCGCAGTTGTGAATCCGGTTGCATAATAACTGTTAGATGTTGCTAAGTCAGTGTAACTTGCTTTAATTACATCTCCAGCCCTAAATGATGGAGAATCAATTGGGCTTTGGTCACCTGCTCTCTTTGAACCATTAAAGATACCGGTATTTACATCAGTTTCTGTTAATGTAAGAGTGCTAGTTGCTTGATTTAATGTCGCATTTCTAATTTGGATTACAACAGTGTCTTTTGTAGCCGTGTTGTCGTTGAGATCTTCATCAGTATATGTGAATACAACAGTTCCATTCAAGTTTACTCCTGATGGAGTTACAGAAAGAGTTCCTGTATTTGGGGTAACTGTACCTATTGCATCGATGTGACTTCCGGTTGCAAGTGGTTCATTGTATGTTGCGTTGAAGGTTCCTCCAATCATGTGGGAACCCTCTACACTATCACCACCCACGTCAACTAGATACCAAGTTCTTCCATCACCTGGAGCAACGTTTACAACACCTGTTGCACTAACTATGGTATAAGTGAAAGATCCTGTAAATTCGGATGAGTCTACTTCTGTTTCAGTAACAGTAATACTCAAACTTGTAGTTGTAGTATTAAAGTTTACATCTTGGTTCGTTGCGTTCTTGGCATAAAGTGAAATAGTGGAAGTGTCTTCTGCACCGCTATTTGTGTTTGCATCAGCATCAGTTAAGGTTACCTTAACAGTGATTGCAGATCCTGGCAATGTCGGAAGTGCGGTTCGATCTAGAGCAATAGTTGCAAGAGTCCCACCAATGTCGGCAGTTGCAGAAACATACTTCTCCTTGAATGAGTCATAGTATGTTGCATTTATTTCCCAACCTGAAGCTCTTGTACCATTCATTCCTGTTTGGAGATCTACTCTAAGTGTGAATACACCTGAGTCTATTTCTGTTTCAATGAATTGTACGTCATCTGTAACCTCAATGACTTGGGTTGAAGTTCCCTTTGTTTCAGTGAAGTTCAGCTTTCCTACAGTTGTTCCGCTACTATGAATAAGCAGTCCACGAGTGGTTGCATTTGTTACGGTTAACAATTCAATTGCAGTTGCGTCATCGTTAGCGTCAGGTTCTGTAAGAGTAATTATTGCTGGGATACCGTTAGTATTTGGAAGATAAGATGACTGATCATATTCTATTGTAGCTAATGTTAAACCAAGGGTTATTGTTCCTTCAGAGTAATGATTCGATGTAACCTGCACTGGGTCTGTATATGTTAGAGCGATGGAAAGTGAATCACCTGCTGTCACATTGTAAGTTACTGCCTTAGAATTATTAGTTCCAATTGCTAGGGCGGTAACGTTACCGATATTTACAGCAATTGTACCTTCGAATATACCTGTATTCTTATCTGTCTCCTTTAATGAGAGATCACTCACATTATAGAGCCCCGTTCCAAGTGTAGCATTCGCTTTTACAGCGAAAAGTGGATCAGTTCCTGACAAAGTTTCTGCTGTTTCTGAATCAAGGTTCCTGTCATCATCTTTCAATGAGACAGTTACTTTATCAGAATAAGTAAGTGATCCGGTAGTACTTAATACACCGTCACTTGCCACTATATTCACAGATACTAAACCAGTGTCGTCGCTATCATCATCATCAGTAATTGTTACTTGAAGAAGGTCACCATGAGATGGTGCAGTTGATATTCCTGTCGTACTGATAGTGCCTTTAAAGATACCAGTGTTTACATCAGTTTCAGTCATAGATATTGTAGTAGGAGCTGCTTGTGCAGCTATATTTACTGTAGTTGCAACAGTGTAAGTCATAGTGTCTTTAACTGTAGGATCTATGTTCTCGGTTGCATCGGTAAGAGTGACGTGAACTTCTGCACTCGGAGGTGCTTCAGTTCTATCAGGTGTCGCAGCACTAACTGCAGTTTCTTCAACAGAAAGTGTTACTGTTTCACTACGTTCACCATATGTGAGTGTAGCTTCATCTTCACCTGCACCACTTACAACTATACCAATAGTTTCAATCAAAGTTTTGTCACCATCACCAATTGCTGACAGTTCGTTACTTATTGTACTATTTACTATAGTCGGTGCACTATCTAATCCAGAGGCAAATCCGCCTGCAGTACTATTTGCAATGAATAGTATCCAATCACCAAGCGGAGTTCTAGCAAAATTTGCTGTTAGATCCTGCTGAGTATTGGTTCCCCAACTCAATGTTACAGTAGGGGCAGTTGTTAATGAAGAATCAGAGACAGTTATCTGTATAGCGTTATCTGAGCCTAATTGTGTCTGCGATACACTCAAGTAGGTATTCGCAGCAGCTGCAGGCATAACCACAATAGGGATTAAACCTACAAACATGCTTGTTATGAGTATACTCGCAAGGGCGAGTGATGTCGTTTTCGTTATAATGTTATGTCGTACTTTATTATTTAATTTAAGAGAATTCATATTACGTTCTCGGCAACAAATCTTCGTTAATCATATTTAACGTTTATGGACAAATTGTCCATATTCTAAGGTCAATACCTCTAAACTAACTCGGTTCGCCCAAAACGTCATGATACAGGCTCAGAATTGAGCCAAACATATTTAAGCGTTATGCCAACAAATTTTAACAAAATCTTCCAGCAACAAGACAAATAAAAGCAGGTAATAATAAAAGTATCAATATGCCACAAGATCTTAAAGAAGAAATCATCAAGATAAACGAAATCTATGATGGAAGAATTTTAAACTTACAGAAAAGAACCATCAAACTTCAATCTGGAAAAACGACTCATAGAGAAATAATAAAGCATCCTGGTTCAGTAGCCATAATCCCTATCCTCGATAATAATACCATAATTCTAATAGAACAATACAGAAGTGCATTAGAAAAGATAATACTAGAAATACCTGCAGGAACATTAGAACATAATGAAAAACCAGAGGACTGTGCAAGAAGAGAACTTCTGGAGGAAACAGGGTACCAAGCAAGAAACTTTAGAAAACTTCTTGTCAACTACACAACGCCAGGCTACAGCGATGAAGAAATGCATTTCTATCTAGCCACAGGGCTTACACATAAAGGAGAAAGACCAGAAGAAGATGAAAATATCAGAACAAGAATGATAAAGTTAGACGAGATAAACCGGATGATAAAGAATGAAGAAATAAAAGATATGAAGACAATATGCGGTATATCTAGAATAAACTCTAAATCATAAGATTATACAAACGGGTTTTCCCACTTTAGAATAACATCAGCAACCTCAGGTCTAATCATTTCAGGAGGAGGCCTTTCACCTTTCAGCAATATATCCCGAAGCCTTGTACCACTAAACTCCACCCTTACCTCTGGATCTGGGCACTCCAAATTCTGCGCAGGAGCATGAGGACAAGTCTTATCATTAGCTGAACTCCCGCATGTTCTGCAATAGAAGAATGATGGAAAGAAGAGGGGAGAGATTCCTAAATCTGGGAACTTTTCAAAAATTTCTTGAGCTGCATATGGAGGATAGAAATTACCTACTCCCGCATGGTCACGTCCTAAAATAAAGTGAGTGCAACCAAAATTTTTCCGTATTATCGCGTGAAAAATAGCCTCTCTAGGTCCTGCATATCTCATCTCAGTTTGAAGAATTGCAAGCATCGCACGTTCCTTAAGATAATAATTATCTATTAACACACGGTATGTTTCCAAAATAACATCATCCTTAAAATCACCTGATTTTTTCCGTCCAATTACTGGATTAATAAAAAGCCCATCCACAAATGTAAGAGCAGTTTTTTGAACATATTCATGCCCCACATGCGGAACATTCCTAGTTTGAAACCCTACAATAGTCTTCCACCCTCTATCCTCAAAAGATTTCCTAGTTTCAGTTGGAGACAGATGATATTTAGGATATGAAGATTCAGATGGATCAACTAAATTTATTTTCCCGCCCAACAAAATATCCTTGAGTTTAAAGGCTCCAGCAACTCCGGGGTGATGAGTATCAGAAGTCCCATATACTTTTTCAGCTAACTCTTCTTTATTGAACCTATACTTATCTTCAACTTCCATTGAAGCAATAAAATAGCCACCAAAGCTTAATCTTAAAGTATCACCAATTGACACATTATTAGCTTCTTTTTGGTTAATATCCAGAATAATAGGGATGGTCCATGCCACATCATTACTCAATCGCTTAGAATTCATCACATTGTCAAGATCATTTTGAACTAGAAATCCTTCAAGCGGACTATAGACACCGGTTGCGATATTTTCAACCTCTTTTGCGCGCTGTAGATTTACCTCTATTTCAAATAACTCATTTTTTTCATTTAACATCTTCTCTTTTGTTCCGTCCTTAAGGACTCTATTAATTAGTTGGCCACCATGTGGGTTAATCATCTAAAACTGCACCTTCTTAACGTTCAAATATCTCGTGGTTCAATAAGTATCCACCAATCATATCCAACCGAATCTTGTCACAAGTATATAACTATAGTTATAATTATAAACAATTAGATAAAATCTTTATGTGTCGACCACAGATAGCATAGATGCGATAAAAGTTGCCGACTTCATTTGTTCTTGTCAATAGTGATCCCGAGGTTGAGGAGGAACTCATGGAGGATCTAATAAAAGTCGAGGGAGTTAAAGAAGTTCACTCAGTCTATGGGATATACGACTTTATTATAAAAGTGGAAGCAGATTCTTTGGATGAATTGAAAAACACAATAACATGGAAAGTTAGGAGATTAAACAAAGTTAAAGCAAGTGTAACAATGGTTGTAGCTCAGTCTCGAATATCCTAAAGAAAAAAATAAAACAAAACTGCTTTTTCAAGGTATGTTATACAAAACTATAACGCCTAAATTTAATCTACTGTAGCCCATACCATATCTTTAATTTCTATTATGGCAAGAACTGTATTAACTGTTTTACTCTAATTTGGCTTCAATAAGTGCACCATATTTCGTCCACAATTCGTCTTTAAAACCTCCACCATCGGGTAGTTTAAAAACATGCACATTATTTTGTGGAATTAACTCTTTTAAAAGAACCTCATAGTTTCTCTTCCAATGTCTCTCATAAACCCCAATAGAATTCTGTGAATTAAATGAATGCCATTCTACAAAAATGAGGTCTCTCCGAGCAATACGAACCAACTCTTTCACTACTTTCCTGATCTTATCTGGGCCAACATACATCAAAACCGCATCTGTAAATACAATATCGAAACTGTTATCTGGAAACGTTTCAAGCTCGTCTGCTTTCCCAACTGACAACTTTATGTTCAATACACCTTCTCGCTTGAACCATTCATTACCGTTTTCAACCGACCAAGGATTAATATCTATCCCAAACAACTCTGCTTCAGGAAACTTCTGAGAAAGAAGGTATAAATTCGGACCATCACCACAACCCACCTCTAGTAAACTCTTAATTTGTGAAACATTTGCTATTTTTTTAATGAGAAATCCCCGATGCGGATGATTTAAAGTAATAGAACCACTTGCATAAGAAGAGGATCGTGAAGACCACCGCTGCTCTTCGAATCTAGTACCAAAAAGCGGTCCAATTAGTGACATGAAACCACAATAAGATCTTCTTGCAATACGGTAGACCGTAGTATGCTTTCTCAGAAAAGATATCAAAGTTTATCTCAATCTAAGTTGCTTTTTACTTATAGAAGTTATGCAGAGAATCAACTACTAACTTTACATCCAAATCACTTAGCTCTGGATGCAAAGGAAGCGAAAGAACCTCCTGAGAAATCTGCTCAGTTAACGGGAGATAAAAATGATCTAAATTTAGTGCTTTATGTTTATGAAGAGGTTTTGGCCAAGAAACAAGAATTTCTATTCCTTTTTGAAGTAGATATGCTACAAGTTCGTCACGATTATTGGATCGAATCACATAGTTTTGATAGACATCATAAAAGTCACCGTCATTAGGTGGCGGAGGGAGTTGCAAGGAAGTCAGGTCAGATAGTCCTTTGTGGTAGAGATGCGCAATCTCGCGTCGTCTTTCAATCCATTGGGGGAGGTATTTTAGCTTAATATTCAGAATAGCAGCGTGAAGATTATCAAGGCGACTATTGAATCCATGAAATAGAAATTCGCCAGTTTCTCTTTCTTGACCATGATCTCTAAGTAAAAATAATTTCTCTGCAATCTCCTCATCATCTGTAACTATCATACCTCCATCTCCTAGAGTTCCTAATATTTTTGCAGGATAGAAACTGAAACAACCAGTTAAGCCAAAGCTACCTGCTCTTCGTTTCTTGTAACTTGCGCTTATTGCTTGGGCAGCATCTTCTATTACAAGAAGTTCATGTTTAGAAGCAACTTTCATTATCTCATCCATATCACAGATTCTACCGTTTAGATGAACAGGGATAATGGCTTTAGTATTTTCAGTGATTGCTTCTTCAATTTTACTAGCATCCATATTATGGTCGTTGTTAATATCAACAAGAATTGGCGCTGCGTTGCACTGGGAAATGGTTGCAACTGTCGCCGCAAAGGTGTGAGCAACAGTTATCACTTCATCTCCTTCTGCAATATTAGCAGCTTTCAGGGATAGGAAGAGGGCATCAGTACCGTTTGCGACCCCTATCGCATACTTTATACCTATAAATTCTGCAAAATTCTTTTCGAATTCTCGAAGATGTCTCCTAAGGATATAGTCCCCACGAGAAAGCACTTCCTGAATAATGGCGTCAACTTCTCCCTTGATCTTTCTATAGTGTTCAGGAAAATCTACAAAATGGACCCGATAATTCATTCTATTGCGGCACCAATTCTCTAATCTTTGAAACTATCGTTTTTGATGTAGGATAATAAACCGCTTCCAGTGATGAACTTGCTGGAGCAGGTGAATCAGGTAGCGAAATCCGTATAATTGGAGCCTTCAAATATTCGAAGGCTTCACTTCCTACAATTGCTGAAACCTCTGCACCAATACCGGAACTTGGCCAACCTGCATCTACAACGATAAATCTACCAGTTTTTTTTACCGATTTGATTAAGATTTGCTTATCTAACGGTTTCAATGAACATAAATCTATAACTTCCACATCAATTCCATCATCCTCAAGGTTATCAGCAGCTTTGATTGCTTCAGTCACCATATAGGAACTTGCAGCCACTGTTACTTTTCTACCCTTTCTCCTTATCATCCCTTCTCCAATGGGAATAGAGTATAATTCTTCAGGTACATCATCTTCACACTCGTACAACCAACGATCATCAATGTAGATAACAGGGTCATCATCTTCTACGGCAGAGACCAAAAGCCCCTTGGCGTCGTGAGCCGTGCTTGGCATTACAACTTTAAACCCAGGAATATGTGTTAACATCGCTTGCAAACTCTGAGAATGCTGAGCAGCCTGTTCTCCACCTCTATTGATTATAGACCACACGGTCAAGGGAACATTCAGATGTCCACCGAACATATAATGCCAGCTCCCAGCATGATTCACCAATTGATCCATAGCATAATACATAAAATCCATTCTTGGAAAAATCAGAATTGGACGCATACCAGCCAACGCTGCACCGACTGCCACCCCCGTAATACCGTTTTCAGAAACTGGGGTATCAATAACTCGTCTAGAACCGAATTCATCTAAAAGCCCGATGGTGGTTTGTCCAACATACCACGGGCTCGTGACCCCTTGACCAATTAAGAACACTCGATGATCTTTCTTCATTAGCTGATGCAGCGTTTGATTTATCGCTTCATTATATTGAATTTTTGGCATTGATGAATCTGCTCCAAATTATCGCTCTTTGAAAACATGATCAAGTAAACTGTCTTCCCGAGGAAATGGGCTTTTCTTTGCAAACTTCAAGGACTCATCTATTTCTGTCTCAACTTCTCTCCGAATCTGAATGAATTCTGTTTTTGACAGTAAATTACGACTCAACAATAGTTTTTCTAACTTCTTGATTGGGCCTTTCTCTTTCCAATATGATAATTCTTCTTTACTTCTGAGTCCTGTTTCCAAATCATCATTAGGACCAACATGCCCTCGCCACCTGTAAGTCATGCATTCAATCAAAGTGGGCCCCTTTCCTATGCGAGCATCTTTTACTGCCTTCTGGGCTACTTTGAAAACCTCTATCACATCATTCCCATTGACTTGAACACCCGGCATTTGAAATATGCCAGCTTTCTTCTGGATATCTGTATCAGCTAGATGATCTGAAATGTGGACATGAGTAGAATAAAGGTTATTTTCACATACAAAGACAATAGGTAACTTTTTTAGTGCTGCAAAATTAAGAGATTCATACCAAACTCCTTCATTAGTAGCTCCATCACCGAAGAACGCGACCGAAACATTATCAGTTTTCCGTATCGAAAAAGCCAGAGATGCTCCAACAGCTAGAGGAATAGATCCAGCAACTATAGCAGAGCTCCCAATAAAACCCGTCTCGGGAAAAGAGAGATGCATAGATCCACCCCTCCCTTTAGAGCAACCTGTCACTCTACCGTACAATTCAGCCATCAAAGCGTTCAAACTACCACCCTTAGCGATGTAGTGACCATGAGAACGATGTGTACTAAAAACATAATCATCCTTTTTAAGGGTTGCACACACCCCTGTCGCAATGGCTTCTTGACCTATGCATAAATGACAGGGACAGATAATCTGCTTTTGCGTAATAAGATTTCCAACCTTTTCCTCAAAAAGACGGATTCTAAGCATCGTATGATACATATTTCGCAAGTTCTCTGAGGATAAATCCACCGTTGTTCCGGTCATATAAAAGAGCCTTCTTGCTCAAAGCGTGATTCTTTCTTCGGATCCAAAATATTTGTATTGCTGAATGAATGCCTTCAACCCTTCTCTCATATCAATTCTTGGGACCCACTTTAAAACCTCATTTGCCTTGTTTGAATTAGCTATGAGTCTCTCGACTTCTCCAATCCTCGGTGATACATTTACGGGTCTCAGGCTACCTTTTTTTCCACTTAGCTCAATAATCAAGTTTGCAAGATCTAGAATAGATATTTCTTTACCGCTTCCAAAATTAAGCGGCTCTAGAAGCGTCTTGTCGTATGTTAAGAGCGCGTCATAAGCTCGGATAATATCATCAACATGGGTATAATCACGTGTCTGTGAACCATTTCCATAAATAATTGGAGGAAAATTATTCAATATCCTTCTAGTAAATATTGAAATTACTCCACCATATCCTTCTGCCTTTTGCCTATGTCCATAAACATTAAACATACGGGGAATAACCACATTCAAACCATATGTCTTAGCATATGCATAACATAGTCGATCAGCAGCGATTTTACTTGCACCGTAGGGGTGAGGAGCATTCAAAGGATGTTTTTCATCAATAGGAGCATACATTGCTGAACCGTAGACCTCACTTGTTGATGCATGAATAACTTTCTTAATATCATAAAGCCTAGCCTTCTCTAGAACGTTTTGCGTTCCCATAATGTTAATGTCAAAAGTAAGTTTAGGTTCAACATATGACCTATCCACATGGATTTGTGCAGCAAGATTCAATATAACATCGACGTCTCTCATCACTTTATCCAAAAGATCAGAGTCTCTAATATCTCCCTTCACCAGTTTGAAATTCTGAAAATCTAATAGATGCTTTATATTCATAAGACTTCCACTAAGAAAATTGTCAAGACATACCACAGTGTGATCTTCTTCAACATATTTCTCACAAAGACTACTCCCGATAAAGCCAGCTCCACCAGTTATCAGTAACTTCATCTGGTACGCCTTTCAGATAAAACCTGATAAAGGTTTTCCATCTTCGCCATCTCTTTCCAATAATTTAGCCTTTTTTCAATGATATCTTGATTAATTGTTGCGAATTTGCCACTTTCTTCTTTATGTTTGAGCAGATAGATTATCTTTTCAGCCAACGATTTAAAATCTTTACTTGTAAAAAGAAAACCATTAACCCCATCCTTCACCCATCTCGGATTATCTCCAAAATCAGTAATTATAACAGGTAGACCACAAGCCATTGCCTCTGCTGTACTAGCCGCTAGCCCAGCATCTGACAAAGAAGTAGATACATAGATGTCGGCTGACGCTAGATATTTTGCAACTTCCTTGCTTGGGATTGGACCCACGAAGTTCACGCTCTCAGAGACATTCAAAGATTCAACTTGCTTCCTTAGAAACTCTTCTTGAGATCCTCTACCGGCAACTACAAACCTTGCTTCCGGAACCTTCTTTAGCACCATCGGTACCGACTTAACAAAGGATTCGATATCGTAGAGAGGTTCAAGATTTCTCAGACTAATAATAATGGGTGAATTATGGGCACCTAATTTCTTTCTCAATTCTTCGTCTCTTTGTTTTGGATTAAATTTCTTAGTATCTGTTCCAAAGTAGATCAGATTAATCTTTGAATGAATTGCTCCAAGTTCATCTAAAGCTTTCACCATATGCTCTGCGTCGCACGTGATGATATCTGCTTTTTTCAAAGCAAATTGTACCATATACCTGAGGAGTCTAAATTGACTGGGATTAATTAAAATGTCTGAGCCCCATGTAGTCAAGATCATTGGATGATAATTTGCTAGCGCCGCGATGAATCCATAATGCGAAGCATAATGGGCATGCACTATATCCGGTTTCTCATTTGCCAATATTCGTCTAACACCATAAATCGAAATGGGAGAAAATACATACCTAAAAGCAGAATCTCTGTTGGCTATAGGCATCCGTATACCACCCATGAGTTCATATTGCCTAACACCTAACGCATCATTTACTTCACTGGTGATTACAAGAATATCGTGCCCTCTTTGCTTAAAGTATTTGATCCATCGTATTGTATGGTGTGAAAGGCTATCTGCCAAGAAAGCCAATTTCATTTGTTCATCGTCTCTTTTCTAAAAAATTCGGAGGTAACTTGCTTTATAACGTTATGTTAAAATCAACTTATTATTAGTTGGATGAATATTGAGATTGATAATTTCAGAATTACTCATACTTTTAAATCTACAAAATGTACAAGACTGATTTATATGCCGTATAACAATGCAAATGATCTATTGAAGAGATTTAGAAACAGGAGTTCACGATTATAGAAGGGTTACCTATGAAAAAAGCATTGATAATAACATATTACTATCCACCAGATATGGGCGACTTACGAACTAAAACATTTGCAAAATATCTTCAGAAATTTGGTTGGAAGCCCATAATTCTTACAATCCGGAATCACGATCCATATGCATCAAAGATTGATCCATCTCTTATAGAAAAGAATATGAAACAATCAAAGATTTACAGAAGTTTCAGCTTACCTCTAGCAATTTTCGCTAAAGGACTAGAGAGAATGGGCATTAATCATAAATGGTTCATAATGCCTGACCAATTTATCGGATGGCTTCCACATTCGATACGATTAGGTAAAAGGATCATCAAAGAGAATGATATTAATGTAATATATGCTTCAGCTCCACCATATACCAGCATACTAATAGCTACGATATTGAAGCAAATAACAGGATTACCGCTTATCATCGACTTTAGAGATCCCTGGACCAGTAATCCTTTCATTAAATATCCGACACGAATTCACTCCAATTTAGAAAAAATGGCTGAGGCGTGGGCACTAAGAAAGGCTAATACAATCATCACAGTAGGTGAAGAGTGTAAGAAAAGCATATCCGAATCTTTTCCGTTTATTGCAAATGATAAGATCACTATAATCTATAACGGTTATGATCCAGAGGATTTCTTAAAAATAAAACCTTGGAGATTCGATAGATTCACAATTCTCCATTGCGGGTCAATTTATGGATTGAGAAACGAACAATTAAAGATATTCTTGAATGGGTGCGAAAAAATGAAAAGAGACAGAATTTTACCGGATAAATTCCAAATAATCTTTGTGGGACTTTTAGCAAGGGATGTAAAGAGAATGATTAAAGAAACACAGATTTCTGAGCACATACAACATTGGGGCTTAAAACCACATAAAGAAGTTAT
>Ga0187833_10004608_pt1 | contig 13389 bp, 10 predicted proteins | sample ETNtaG_37_FD_167968 | JGI IMG/M metagenome (GOLD analysis project Ga0187833, IMG submission 167968) | Marine microbial and viral communities from oxygen minimum zone, Eastern Pacific Ocean - ETNP2014_SV_400_PacBio MetaG (Illumina Assembly) | ecosystem: Environmental > Aquatic > Marine > Hypoxic... | reverse complement strand
ATTAATTGGGTTACAGCTTCCCTGGATTGTACTGTGTGGATGTGTTATGTTGCAGTTTTGGTACCTTTTGGATAAATGTGATGGGGAAGTAGCCAGGTACTGGAAATATAAAATCAATAATAGAGTGGCAAAAAGCAAACTTGAGTCTGATTTAAGCGGTGTATTTCTGGATTATATCCTACACTATATAATACATTCCCTTGTTTTTGCTTCAATAGGTTTTGGTTTATATCAAAAATACAACAACATTTACACACTTGGCTTATGTTTCTCGGCAGCATTGTCGATGATTTTTATCAATTTGATAATACAGTGTAAAGATTCAATCATATTGAATAAGTTGAGGATTTTAAAGGTAAATATGGATTTCGATAAAAATAGTGAAACTGAGACCAGGCAACTATCTTTCATGTTAAAGATGTTTTCATTTGTTCACTATTTATGTACTTTTCCTTTTATAATTAATATCATGATGATTTGTGGAGTTCTTAATTTGTTCACTTTTGAGACAGAGAAAATATACTTTCAGCCATTTATCTGGTTTTTATTGTTTTATGGAATAATTTCACCTATGGTTTGGATATCTAAGTTTCTGTTTTATGTTTTCAAAAAAAAGATAGATTCTGAATTTGACCAGATAGCACAATGGAATTAGAATATGTAGATTGTGATTATTGCAAGGATAGCAAAAGTAAGCCTATATATAGCGAAGGTGTCCTTGGACTCTCTCAGTGTATACGTTGTGGTTTTGTTTTTACAAATCCCCGTTTTCCTCAAATAGAATTAAGCAGACTGTATGATGAAAAGTTTAAAATTGGAGTAGTAGAAGCAAGGGATAGATTAAAGAAGATAACCGGTAAGGAGAAAGTGTATTCCAAATGTATGAAGCAAGAAGAGGATATAGTTAGCCGTATGATAGAAAATGATTTTAAGTTGGTTTTAAAATACAAAAGGAAGGGTAAGTTGTTAGATGTAGGATGTGATAATGGTGCTAGACTACAGGTCGCATATGACCATGGATGGAGAGATTTGCATGGCTTAGAATTATCTGATGCAGTTGTAAATACATTACACAGCCGCTTTAATCTTCCAGACTCTAAGAAAAGATTTCAGAATTTTCATTTGATGGAGGCTTCATTCGAATCTGAGAGTTTCGATGTAATAACCTTATGGTCGGTTTTGGAGCATATGACGTTTCCATTTGAAAATCTTCATGAGGTAGCAAGGCTTTTGAAAAAGAGGGGGGTAGTCATTTTGCGTGTTCCCAACGTGCGTCATGAATTAGGCAGAAAATATGTCAGGAATATTTCATTGTTTGTATTGCCTAAATGGTTAAGAAGGATTTTAGGCATTAGCGACAACTATAGGCCAAGATTAAGTGAATTATTTGATTTAACTAAGATTCCGATATCTGAAAAAGGGAGCTTGGACCTAGAGTATCATATTAACCACTTCAGCGATAAGACCTTATGCAGATTTCTTGAGAAGGCAGGGCTGAGAGTAGTAGAGAGCAGATATGGTGATATGTTTGTCTTCCAAGAGGCCATTAAGGATAAATTGGAACAATGGTTTATTGGAATCTTAAGATTTTTTTATCTCATAAGCGGAAACAAACTACCCAATTTAAGTAGTCAACTCTTAATTGTAGCAAGAAAGATATAAGAATGCATATTTCGATATTGGTGGTAAACTGGAATGGAGAGGAATTTCTAAGAAAGTGTCTCGATAGTGTAGTCAATGCGGCTAAAGAATCTAAACATAAATGTTCAGTAATAGTTGTTGACAATGATAGTAAGGATAGAAGTATAGAATATGTTAAAGAAAACTTTCCGGAAGTAAGGCTTATTGAAAATGAATCAAATCGATCATTCTGTTCTTATAATCGAGTAGTGGAAAGATTAGATTGTGAAATTGTAATTCTTCTTAATAATGATTTAAAGGTAGACAAGCATTTTATAGATCCTCTTGTAGCACCGTTTGAAGGAGAAGAAGACCTTTTCTTTACTGCATCCAAGTGTTATGACTTTGACGAAGCAAATAAAACATATTCTGGTTCTAAGACCAGGATAAATCTTAAATGGGGAATACTGTATGGTGATGCCAGGTATCCTGGGCACGAAAAGTTTATAGATCAGAAGGGGTATACATTGTCTACAGGTTTCGGCGCTTTTGACAGAAAAAAGTATGTGGAATTAGGTGGTTATGATGATCTCTATCTACCAGGTAGGGTAGAGGATATAGATCTGTGTTATAGAGGATGGAAGAGAGGATGGAAGGCTTACTATATACCTGAAAGTGTAGTATATCATATTGGCCAGGCGACATATCATAAAATGTATGGTGTAAGCAGAACCTACGTTATAACTCATCGTAATGGATTCCTATTTGTCTGGAAGAATATAACGGATATGAGGCTTATATTAGGAGAACATTTATTCTTATTATTTCCAAGGTTGATTTTCTCAATGTTTAAGGGTGATTTTGCATTTATATTGGGATTTCTTGAAGCTTTAAAATTCCTTCCGGCAGCACTCAAAAGGAGAAAGAAGGTAATACCTACTTTCAAAAAACGTGATAAGGAAATAATGGATTTAGTATAATGAATTCCTTGAGTGATTACTTTATGTACTTTTCATTTCTTTATTAACGTCCTAATAATCTGTGCGAATAAATATTACACTTTGGGTAAGTAGTTTTCTTGTTTTAGCATTTATTGAAATCCTACAAGTCATTTTAGGCCACACAGGCAGGCTGTTTTATAACATCCCTGAGAAGTTACTATTTTCATTCTATACGGCATCCTCTTTTTTGTTCTGGGGATTTATAATTGGTATTATAGACCATGCTTTTTTTTCTGCTTTCAAAAGAATTTTACAAAAATATACGAGATTATCCTGTTTAATATATGCCTTTCTACTCCAAGTAGCCTTTTTCCTATACATATTCAGAGGGGAAGATTTACTACCCAAACTTGCTGCACATCTCCAATACCTGCCATTCTTCGTAATTTTTAGTCTGTCTGCAATTTCTCTTACCACATTGTTGTTTTATAAAATTCAACATAAGAAATGTGTATTAGATAATGTCATCTTGCAGAAGTATCATGGGAAAATAGTATTCACCATACTAATTTTTGTAATTGGTGTGTTTATCTACTTAGTTGATATCTCTTTCTATACTCAGCGATACTTCTATATCCATTTATTTCTAGAAGGTATTCTTCTAATGATTACTGCTTACTTATTCCAAAATCTTCTATTGCAACGTTTAAGGGAAATAATCACCAAGCTTCACACATACAAACTAATTGTCGTAATGCTCATAGCAGTCATTTCAATTGCATTAACAATCTTTAAGTTTGATATAAACCAAAATGTGAAGTCTATTTCTTGTCAAAGAACAAATATGAATAAGAAGTTAGTTTTTCTCATTAAGAATATTTTTGACTTCGACCGAGATGGATTTTCTTTTATTTTAGGTGGAGGAGATATCGATGACTTCAATCCATATATAAATCCTGGAGCTTTGGAAGTTCCCAATAACGGAATTGATGATAATTGTGTTGGAGGTGATTACAAAGGCAGGATTACCAAACCAATACTAAATCTATCACCAACTGTCTTATCAAATGAAGATGTGTCACCTCAGATGCCAAATGTGATAATAATTACTATGGGAGAACTGAGACGAGACCATACAAGCTGTTATGGTTATGTGAGAAATACAACTCCAAATATAGACAACCTTGCCAAAGACGGCTTGTTATTCAAAAATGCCTACAGCCTTTATCCTAAGACTCCCTATTCTGTAGGTTCAATCTTAACAGGTCTTCATCCTTATAGAATAGTACAGGATATAAAGGAATCTCATGATAATAATAGAAGTATTAAACATATAACACTCCCTGAAATCTTAAGAAATTATGGTTACTTCAGTGGTTCTATAGTTCCTGACGAATGGCATGATTCAAAGAATTACTGGGCAAAAGGCTTCGATCTTTTCGATAATACATCTGCAACACAGCAGGAACATAATCTCCAAAAACTTACTACTTCTCCAAAGGTTACACAAAAAGCCATCGATTTTATAAGTAAAAATAAAGATAAAAGGTTATTCTTATACCTAATGTATTTTGACCCTCATGTACTCTATGTGCCTCACTCCGGATTCAGCATATGGGGTGATAGTCCAGTTGATCTCTATGATGGGGAAATCGCTTTTAACGATAATAGCCTGGGCAAATTACTGGATTTTATTAAGAAGGAAGATCTTTACGATAAAACATTAATTGTTTTTTCTGCTGATGGCGGAGAAGAATTTGGAGAACATGGTGGTGGGAGTCATGACCATAAAGTTTATAATGAGTTATTGCACATTCCAATTATAGTCAAATTGCCTGGTGGTCAGGGAAAGGAAGTAGATTATCCTGCGACTACAATGGATATTGTTCCAACTGTTCTTTCCGCACTCAAAATTGATCATAAGTTACGTTTAGATGGAGTTGATCTATTAGAAAATTCAAATCAGAATAAAGAAGCAAAAAGGATTCTTTTTGCCAGAGCATATAATCACAGATCTATTACTGAGGGTGACTGGAAGTTGATATATAACATAGGTTACAATCTTTATGAACTTTATAATTTACTAGAAGATCCATTAGAGCAAACAAATCTAATAGATAAGAAAAAAGACATCGCTGGAAAACTAAAGCGCAAACTCTATGCGTTTATGGATCAGAATCAATAAACAATGCAAAAAAGTATATCTGCTGTATCTGGTGTGTTATATCTTACATTATCAAAGCTTATATTTGTAGTAACAGGATACATTGTATATATTAGCCTAGCAAGATGCTTGGGGCCGGAGCTTTTTGGAACTTATGGTATAGTTATAAGTATTGTCACTGTATTAAATATGGTTTTAATAACAGGGACAATACAATCCGTATCAAAGTTTATATCAGAAGAACCTGCACTTGCACTCGATGTCAGGACTCAAGGACTCAAATTACAGGCTATAATTGGAGGCACTATAGCGGTTTCTTATTTTTTCGCCGCAGATATAATTGCATCACTGCTAAAAGATCCTACGCTTGTTCCCCTTCTCAGACTTTCCAGCTTCATACCATTGTTCTACTCATTATATGCGGTGTTCATTGGATACATTAATGGACAAAAGCAATTCAGGATGCAGGCATTATTTGATATCACATTCAGCGTCCTAAAATGTTCACTTATACTATTACTTGTTTTGTATGGTTTTTCAATAACAGGAGCTATTTCTGGTTTTGCTTTAGCTGCCGGTATAATTCTGATATTGTCAGCATCAATCATTGGGTTTAGATTTAAGAGAAACATTACTTTCCCTATTAAAAAGATTTTTATTTTTGGTTTTGTGATAAGCCTTTTTACTGCCAGTACAAACCTTCTTCTCGCTCTAGACCTTCTTCTTATTAAATCTTTAATTGTAGAGAATTATGTAAAGTTGTATACTGGCTATTATACTGCAGTACAAACAATTGCGAGGATTCCTTTCTTTCTTATGGTCCCAATCAACTTGGTACTCTTTCCGATTATATCAAAATCTACCTTTTCTCAGAAAAATGAGGAGACAAGGTATTATATTAATAATGGATTACGTTATAACCTTGCAATAATGACTTTGATAGTTGTTTTAATTTCATCCTCATCAAAAGAAATCATCCTTATTGTCTATTCGAAAGAGTACTTGCCTGCATGGTCATCGCTTACTGTATTGAGCGTGGGCATGTTATTTTATTCTCTATTAATTACCTCTTCAACAATTATATCTAGTAGTGGGAAGCCAAAGATTTCACTTATTATAATAGTAATTGTTCTGATATTGGATGTTATATTAAACTACGCTTTAATACCTAAATATGAGCTTATGGGTGCATCTATAAGTACGAGCCTTGCGTCTTTGTTGGGACTATTTATTGCAGCAGGATATATCTTAAGTAAATTCAAGACATTTATCTCATTCAAGTCTTTAATACGAGTCACTGCTTCTGGAATACTAATATATTTTATAGCAAATAAAATTCACGCCTCGGGCTTTATGCTGTTAGTAGAGATGATGTGTATGGGTGTTCTATATTTTCTTTTTTTACTTGTCAGCAGGGAAATTAGCAAGCAAGATATAGCAAGTTTAAAAGGTGTATTTAAGATAAGAAATGTATAAAGGTAAAACAATATCCGTAATTATAGCTGCTTACAATGAAGAAAGATTCATTGCAAAAGTTATTGATGGCATTCCCGACTTTGTGGATTATATAATTGTGGTAAATGATGGAAGTAATGATAAAACCAATGATATATTAACAGCTTATTCGAATGGGAATATATACATTGAAAACCATAAAACCAACGATGGAGTTGGTGTTGCAACTGCAACTGGTTATATGAAATCACTAGAATTAGAAGCAGACATTGCTGCTACCATGAATGGTGATGGACAAATGTCCCCGGACGACCTTGCTTCACTGCTTGAACCATTGGTTGATGGTCGATGTGAATATGCAAAAGGAACTAGATTGACTTTCCCAAAACCAGAAATCCCTTTCATACGTTATGTTGGCATAAGAATTCTTACTTTTCTAACGAAATTCTCCTCTGGATACAAAAACATAACTGATTCTCAATGCGGCTTTACGGCAATCAAACAAGAAACCTTGAAGAAATTAGATCTAAGTAAGATGTATCCAAGTTATGGTTTCTTAAATGACATGCTTACCAAACTGAATATAATAGGTGCTAGAATGTTGGAAGTTCCAGTAATGGCTATTTACATGCCAGGTACTTCAAAGATGAAACTCTATAATGTTATTCCGCAGATCAGCCTTTTATTATGTAAGGATTTCATATTCAGGATAAAACATTTCTTGTGCAAACACCCACAAGATGATTTTATAAATAACAAAGTATTGGTAGTCACTAGTTCATTTCCAAAATCATATAATGATGCAACTGCAAGATTTATATACGAACATTCTAAAATCTTTATTGACAGTGGAATGCCTACTACGGTCTTATGTCCCAGCTTTAATAACTCTTCTACATATGAAGAGTGGGGAGATATGAGAATAGTTAGATTTAGGTACTTTATTCCAGGGAAATTTGAAAAACTTGCTTACGGTAGTGGCATTCTTGAAAACATAAGGCACAAGCCTATGCTAATATTTACTATACCTTTTTTTATGTGTTCATCTTTATATAAAACATGGCTATTGTCAAAGAATAATAACATCATCTGTTCCCATTGGATAATACCATCAGGAATTATAGTTGCCATCATTAATAAGTTCCATAAAAAGAGACATATCCTTGTAATACATTCTGCAGGCGTACATCTGCTTAACAGGATTCCCTTTGGCAAACAAATAGCAGGATTCATAATAAATGATAGCAGTACAATTGTGGCTGTCAGTAATTATATAAAAGATTCCTTAATTGACTTACTTCCTACACGCAAGAAGGATGTGGCTAAAAGTAAGATTCAGGTATTACCTATGGGTATCAATACAAATTATTACAGGAAAACAGATGATCAGTTAAATAAGAAGATACCTGGTAAAGAACAATACATACTTTATTTAGGAAGATTAGTTGAAATAAAGGGGGTCGAATATCTTATCAGAGCAATGGTGGGCATTGAAAATACTACTTTGATAATTGCAGGCAATGGTACATTAAAGGAAAGGCTTGAAGGTATAGCATCATCCCTAAGTGTTAACGCAAGATTTTTAGGACAGGTATCTGAAAGTGAGAAAAGAGAATTGCTAAATAGTGCGACATGCCTTGTAGCTCCTTCTATTACACTTAGTTCGTCACGGACGGAGAGTATGCCTGTTACAATAATGGAAGCTTTATCAAATGGGCTTCCAATTATTACTACACGTGTAGGTGGGATACCAGAAATAATAAACGATACTAATGGAATATTGGTTCCAGAAAAAGATTCTAATGCTTTGCGGAATGCGATAAAAGGGATTATCTCCTGCAAGGATGACAATGTAATTCTCAGAAACAATGCTATGAGATCCAGTGTAAATTATGACTGGGAGCACATAGCTAAAAAATATGAAAGAATCCTGGCAACCATATAATAAGATTCTGATAGTCTCCAAACCGCTAGTTCCTCCATGGAATGACTCAACAAAAAATTTACCCAGGATTTTGGTAGATAATATAGACCAATATGTTTTTCATGTATTTGCTAATCGTGACTTCAATTATTCAAGGAAAAACGTAATAAGCGAAGCTATCTATAACGTGAAAACGGGGTATGAGCTATCTAAGACACAAAAAATAAAAATATTTTTAAGGCTACTTAAGCCTGATCCTCAAATATCGGCATATCATCTATTTTTTGCTCCTTACCCAATGGCATTGCTTTTCTTAAGATTGATTGCAAAAGTAAAAAGGAAAAAGATTATATTTACAATTTGTAGTCTGCCTAAATCTGAGTCTACTATTAAAAAGCTTGAGTTTGCAGACAAACTGACAACTCTTTCAATTTATACAAAAGGACTCTTGAATAAACATGGTATTGCGGCAACCTGTATACCTCCGTCTGTAGATACATCTTTCCTCCCACAGTTCAGAGACAAGCAGATTATCAAGGATGAATTTGGTTTCATGAATGAGAAAATTGTGCTTTATGGAGGAGACTATGAAACCCTTGAAAATGATTCTTATATGATATCTGCCATAGAAAAAGCCGTCTCAAATATCCATAATCTGAAATTTGTTTTTGCATGCAGAATAAAGACCCCTTTCTCAAAGGAAAGGGAAGGATCTTTAAAGGAGAAAGTATATTCTAAGGGGCTTAGTAAACATGTTATCTTCTTGAATGAGGTAGAGGAAATGCATAAGTTGATAGCATCCTCTGATTTGTCCATTTTTCCAGTAGTGTCAACATATAGGAAAATGGATATTCCCCTTTTTCTTGTAGAATGCCTGGCCTATGGTGTGCCAATTGTTATTTCAGATTTACCACCGTTAAATGAAATTTATCAATCTGAGATTGGTTCAAAAATAAACCTTGGAAACCCAGAAAGTTTGTCGTCCGCAATAGTAAATATATTAAATGATGATGAATCGTATAAGGAACTAAGTCAAAATGCAAAACAGTTATGCTGTGAAAGATTCAACGCTAAGGTTATGGCCAACAGGTATAAGGAAATATACGATCAGGCCTTAGGCTTAGAAAATATTGAGGATTATTACGATCAATTCAGCATATATTATGATAAAAAAAGAGATAATCCTTATCATAAATTCATAGATGAAGAAACAATAGATATTGCATCAAAATATATACATGGAAAAGATGTATTGGAAGTTGGTTGTGGTACGGGAAGACTGTTAGAAAAGATGAAGGATCGGAGTATCAAATCTGTGGGAATGGATTTGTCTTTCAATATGCTTGGCATATCTTCCAGGAAAGGATTTCTTGTAACACAGGGTTCTTCCACGGCATTGCCTTTTAGGATGAATACCTTTGGAGCTGTTGCTTCTTTTAAGGTACTTCCCCATGTTCCAGAGATTAAGAAAACTATTGAGGAAATGGTAAAGGTGGTAAAGAAGGAAGGTTACCTATTGCTCGAATTCTACAATCCTTACAGTCTACGTGGAATAATAAAATGTTTAAAACCTAAAACAAAAATATCGAGTAAACTTACTGATGCAGATGTATATGTAAGATATGATAGTATTAAAGCAATAAATACATACCTCCCAGAAAACTTGAAGATTATAGAAATTAGGGGAACACGTATAGTGTTATTAAGTGCATATCTTATGCGTATACCGCTTATATCTCCTTTGCTAAAGCTTATTGACAAGCTTTTAAGCAGAACAATTATTAAGTATGTGTCAGGGTTTATAATAGTAATTGCTCAGAAAACTTCATAAATAAGAAAGATTTATTAGATATATTATCTGAATAAAACTAGTTGGAATATGTGTTAACCTTACAAGGTTGGGGGAATTGTGTTGTATTAATGGGAATCATTGTATAGGACGGATTGAGGACGTAATTCTTAATAGTAGCTGCTCGGAAGGATTCCTAAGGGCTTATACAAATATTGTAAGAAATTATATATAATGAAACTTAGCATTTTAATACCAGTCTATAATGAACTGGATACTATAAGTGAGATTGTAAATAGAATTAGCAAATTAGATCTAGATAAAGAGATTATTATTGTTGATGATGGTTCAACAGACGGCACAAGAGAATTACTTAATGATAGGTTTGAGGGCCGGAGTGGTATTGAAATAGTGCTTCACTCCCATAATTGTGGAAAAGGCTCGGCCGTGCGAACGGCATTGAATTCTGTAAAAGGAGAAATAGTTATTATCCAGGATGCCGATCTGGAATATAGCCCTGATGATTATTGCAAATTAATACAACCAATCCTTGATGGAAAAGCATCGGTAGTATATGGTTCTCGGTTTATGAATGTGCACAGATGGCTATGGGTGTGGCACTGGTTTCAGAATAGGTTTCTAGGTAAGCATTACGAGATCAGGTATTTGTCACACTTTATGGCTATTTTGAGCTTAAACTTTATTGTAAGGTTGTTATATGGTGCTGTGATTACAGACGAGGCAACATGCTATAAAGTGTTTCGAACTGATGTAATAAGAAAGATTGAGATAAAGAGTAAAGGGTTTGAATTATGTCCTGAGATTACAGCTAAGGTTCTCAAACAAGGGTTGAAAATCTACGAAGTTCCAATTAGTTATCATCCTCGGACTACGGAACAGGGTAAAAAGATAACATGGAAAGACGGTTTTCAAGCCATATGGACGTTGATTAAGTATAGATTTGTTGATTAATCTAGTTTTAAGATGAGTCTTATTAAAAAAGCTTTATTAATTTATCCACCTACAGGTTTTTATATGCGGGACGATAGATGTCAGGCGCCGGTTGAGGGAATGACGGCTCAACCTGCACGTTCTCCTCTGGATTTGGCTTATATGGCAGCTACGTTAGAAAAAGACGGTATCAGATGCAAGATAAAAGATTATCCTGCAGAACATCAAGGTTGGTCAAATTTAGAACGAGATTTAGCAGAATTCTATCCTGATATGCTTGTGATAAGCATTACAACCCCTACAATGTCGGCAGACTTGGCTACGTGTGAGATTGCCAGGAGAATTAATAGAGATATTGTGGTTGTATCTAAAGGTGCTCATTACCTCGCAAAAGATGAAGAGGTGCTAAATAGCTATAGAGACTTAGATATTATTATAAGGGGAGAGTCTGAGTTTGCAGTAGCTGAGATTGCAACTACAGATGACCTTGCGAATGTTTCAGGTATCTCATATCGAAAAAATAGCAGAATAGTGAGAACCCCTGATAGGCCATTTCTAGATGACCTAGATAAACTTCCTTTTCCTGCCCGCCATCTTCTAAACAATAATCTTTATTTAACTCCGGACACGAAAGAGCCAATTACTCTAATATATTCTGGGAGAGGGTGTCCTTATCAATGTGTTTTCTGTGCAGTACCATCTGTGTCAGGGCATAAAATAAAGCTTCGTTCACCTGGAAGTATAGTGCAGGAATTAGAAGAATGTGTGGAAAAATATAATATAAAGAATTTCTTCTTCAGGGCAGATACATTTACCTGGGATGAGAAATGGGTGATTGAAATATGTAAACTCATAATTGAGCGAAAAATACACATAAGATGGGGAACAAACAGTAGAGCTGATACCATAAGTAGGAAGAGATTAGAGTGGATGAAGAAGGCTGGTTGCTGGATTATTGGCTTTGGAATTGAAAGTGGTGATCAGAAATCCTTGGATTTAATGAAGAAGAATGCCAAACTGGAGGATGCGGATACATCAATTATGCTTTGCAAAGAGTACGGAATAAAGACATACACTTTATTTCTTATAGGGTTACCATGGGACAACAGAGAAACAATAAAGAAAACTATTAAATTTGCCAGGCATTTAGATGGAGATTACATAGATATAAATATAGCGTATCCTTTACCGGGTACGGAAATGTTTGAAATGGCAAAGAAAGAGAATCTTTTTAATGAGACCAATATATATGGTTATGACTATTCAAAACCTTTAATAAAAACAAGGTATTTGAGTACAGAAGAACTGGTCAGTATGAGGAAATGGGCATTGTTAAGCTTTTATCTAAGACCGTACTATATTATAAAGACAATTGCTTCTATAAGGTCACCCAAAGTGTTGTTCAATTATATTAAAGCGGGACTACAGCTTTTATGTAAAACCTTTAGTGTTCAGTCAAATGTAGCTGATCTTAGAGAGCAGGTATGATGTATGTTATTATGTTTTAAAGAGCTTGGAAAACTACAATTATCTAACGACTGTTGTTACAACCGTATGGCACATTATTTGAGATACTAGTTGCAGAACAAACAAAAAGAGATAGAGCACGATCAGAAGATTAAGGAAGATGCAGAATTTTTCTGGGGTTGGGCTACTCCGGCTGGGAAGCTAAGAGCCGAGAGGAGATCCAATATGATAATAAGTAGAGTTAAGAGTAGGGGGTTCTCTAGGGTACTTGAAATTGGTTCTGGTACGGGTATATTTACAGAGTCATTCTGTGAAGCAGGCCTTGATGTTTACGGTGTTGATATCTCATTTGATTTGTTAAAAGAGTTAAAGATTAAGCATTCAGGAAAGAATATTCTCAATTTGAGCGTGGCAGATGTAGAGAATATGCCATATTGTGATGGCAGCTTTGATGCAGTAGTTGGAGTATGTGTATTGCATCATTTTGATATCGTACCTGCCTTAACGGAAATAAGCAGGGTGTTAAAAGAAGGTGGTATCTTTCTGTTCTCCGAACCGAATATGATGAACCCGCAGCTTGCATTGCAAAAGAATATAAGGCCTATAAAGAGACTATCTATTCTAGGAGAGACTGAGGGTGAAACAGCTTTTTTTAAATGGCAGATGAAGAACTTATTGAAAACAATGTCTTTTAAAGAGATATCAATTATGCCTTTTGATTTTTTACACCCCTGGACACCAAAACTACTTATACCATTTGTTGAAAAACTTGGTTTCTGTCTGGAGAAAATCCCTTTATTGAAAGAAATAGCAGGCTCGTTATTGATTCGTGCAGTTAAATAGTTGCCATAATTGGTCCGAAGGATAAGAGTAGTATTTGTGGTAGGTATACATGAATAGACATATGGTTGATAATTCTTCACTTGATGCATTGTTTATCTTTCCCCCGTTAACATTGTATGAAAGATACGGAGAGAGAAAGGTAGGTAATGTTGGGGGATTTCTGCCCCCACTGGGGATTTCTTATATTGCATCTTTTCTTCGTCAAAGTGGCTATAACGTTGATGTGATTGATGCC
>Ga0187833_10004607_pt1 | contig 13390 bp, 12 predicted proteins | sample ETNtaG_37_FD_167968 | JGI IMG/M metagenome (GOLD analysis project Ga0187833, IMG submission 167968) | Marine microbial and viral communities from oxygen minimum zone, Eastern Pacific Ocean - ETNP2014_SV_400_PacBio MetaG (Illumina Assembly) | ecosystem: Environmental > Aquatic > Marine > Hypoxic... | reverse complement strand
CGAAAGATGTGTAAGAGATGATGTTTTTACTTCAGTTCATATAGAAGAATATGAATTAATGTCTAGAGACACAAAATTAGGAACTGAGGAAATAACAAGAGATATACCAAATATTAGCGAAGAATCTCTGAGAAATTTAGATGAATCGGGCGTAGTGTATATTGGTGCAGAAGTTAAGGCGGGAGATATATTGGTGGGTAAAGTTACTCCCAAGGGTGACACGATATCTAATCCTGAGGAAAAATTACTTAGATCAATTTTTGGTGAAAAAGCAACTGATGTAAAAGATTCTTCATTAAAAATGCCTCCAGGAAGTAACGGAATAGTTGTTGATGTAAGAGTTTTTAACAGACATGGAATTGAAAAAGATGAACGATCTACAGCTATAGAAAAAGCTGAAATTGAATCCGTTCAGGAAGATAAACTTGTAGAAGAAGAAATTCTTGAAAGAAATATTAAGTTAAGAGCTATAGAAATGATAAAAGATAAAAAATTAAGCAATGATTTTAAAAAATTTAAAGCCAAAAATATAATAACTGAAATAAACTTACAAGAAATAAATTTAAATGATTTTTGGAAAATACAATTCATTGATCTTAAAACAAATAATGATTTAAAAATTCTCAAAGAGCAATATGCAAATGTGAATCAAGACATAAAAGAAAGATTCAAAGACAAGGTTACAAAAATTCAAGAAGGTGACGATCTTTTACCAAACGTTTTAAAAATGATAAAAGTTTTCGTGGCTGTTAAGAGAAACCTTAAACCCGGAGATAAAATGGCAGGCAGGCATGGTAACAAAGGTGTTATAAGTAAAATTGTGCCCACAGAAGATATGCCTTATATGGAAAGCGGAAAACCTGTAGATGTTGTTCTTAATCCTTTAGGTGTTCCAAGCAGAATGAATGTAGGCCAAATTCTAGAAACTCATTTAGGTTGGGCATGTTCTGAATTAGGAGAAAAAATTAGTAAAATTATTAAACTTTATCAAGATACGAATAAAAAAAACGACTTAATTCGTGAACTTTTAAAAAAGATTTATGGAAATAAAATATTTGAGGAAAAAATTAAATCTTTAAACAATAAAGAACTTGAAGAATTGTCAATAAATTTATCATCAGGTATTCCTGTAGCCACTCCTGTTTTTGATGGTGCTTCTATTAATGATGTAACACATTTATTAGAACTTTCCAATTTACCATCATCAGGACAAACTACTTTATGGGATGGCCGAACCGGAGAACAATTTGATAGAAAAGTCACAGTTGGAATTATATATATGTTGAAACTTCATCATTTGGTTGAGGATAAGATACATGCTAGATCAACTGGCCCCTATAGCTTGGTTACACAACAGCCTTTAGGAGGAAAGGCTCAACTTGGAGGACAAAGATTTGGAGAAATGGAAGTTTGGGCTTTAGAAGCTTATGGAGCATCATATACGTTACAAGAGATTTTAACTGTAAAGTCAGATGATGTAGCTGGTAGAACAAAAGTTTACGAAACCATTGTTAAAGGTGATGACAAATTTGAATCAGGAGTCCCTGAATCTTTCAACGTTTTAGTGAAGGAAATTAAATCACTAGCCTTAAATATTGAATTAAATTGAGTTTTTATGGAAACAGATATAGCCAAATTATTTAATAATAAAATTTCAATTGAGCAAAAATTTAGCAAAATTAAAATTTCTTTAGCTAGTCCTGAAAAAATTAAATCTTGGTCTTTTGGGGAAATAAAGAAACCAGAAACAATTAACTACAGAACTTTTAGACCAGAAAAAGATGGACTTTTCTGTTCTAGAATCTTTGGTCCCATAAAAGATTATGAATGTTTATGTGGAAAATACAAAAGAATGAAATTTAGAGGTATTGTATGTGAAAAATGTGGAGTTGAGGTTACTAGATCAAACGTAAGAAGAGATAGAATGGGACACATTGAATTAGCTAGCCCTGTTTCACATATATGGTTTCTAAAATCACTACCTAGTAGAATTTCAGCAACTATTGATATGAAACTTAAAGATGTGGAAAAGGTTTTATATTTTGAAAGTTTTATGGTTATTGAACCTGGACTTACTAAACTTAAAAAAAATCAACTTCTTTCTGAAGAAGAATATTTAAAGGCACAGGAAGAATATGGCGAAGAAGCATTTGAAGTAGGTATAGGAGCAGAAGCTATAAGAAAGGAATTAGTGAATTTAGATCTAAATGCTGAACGAGATAAATTAAAATTAGTATTACAAAAAGTCGAATCTAAAGTTGCTGAAGAAAGGGCAATTAAACGATTAAAATTAATAGAAGCATTCATAAAATCTGGAAACAAACCTGAATGGATGATTTTAACATGTGTTCCGGTCATCCCTCCAGAACTTAGGCCTTTAGTTCCGCTTGATGGAGGAAGATTTGCTACCTCTGATTTAAACGATTTATACCGAAGAGTAATTAATAGAAATAATAGATTGAAAAGATTAATGGATTTAAAGGCTCCTGACATAATTGTGAGAAATGAAAAGAGAATGCTACAAGAGTCCGTTGACGCATTATTTGATAACGGAAGGAGAGGAAGAGTAATTACAGGTTCAGGAAAACGACCGCTTAAATCATTAGCAGAAATGTTAAAGGGCAAACAGGGTAGATTTAGACAAAATTTATTAGGTAAAAGAGTAGATTATTCTGGAAGATCGGTAATTGTCGCAGGTCCTGAACTTAAACTTCACCAATGTGGGCTTCCAAAAAAAATGGCTGTAGAATTATTTAAACCTTTTTTGTACGCTAGATTGGACAAACTTGGTTTAGCAACAACTATAAAGCAAGCGAAAAGAATAGTCGAAAAAGAGAAATCAGAACTTTGGGATGCTCTAGAGATAATTATTAGAGAACATCCTGTAATTTTAAACAGAGCACCTACTTTACATAGACTTGGCGTCCAGGCTTTTGAAGCGAAACTGATAGAAGGTAATGCTATAGAGTTGCATCCTTTAGTATGTGCAGCTTTTAATGCTGATTTTGATGGTGACCAAATGGCTGTACACATACCATTGAGTATAGAAGCTCAATTAGAAGCTCGTGTATTAATGATGTCAACAAACAATATATTAAGTCCATCTAATGGAAAACCCATAATTGTTCCTAGTCAAGATATGATTTTAGGATTATATTATTTGTCGCAAGCAACAGATGACAACGTGAAAGATAAGAAATCCAAAGGATATTTTAAAGGATATTTTATTAATATTACTGAAGTTGAGCAAGCCATAGAAAACAAAAGTATAAGTTTACATTCTAATATAATTTGCAGATTTGAAACTGTTGATTCTAATGGAAATAAAATTTTAGAAAAACATCATACTACCGCAGGAAGATTTATTCTATCTAGTATTTTACCCAAAAATCATAAAATTCAATTTAATTTGATTAATAAATTATTAACAAAGAAAAGTGTTTCTGAAATTATTGATCTTGTTTACCGTTACTGTGGACAAAAGGAAACTGTAATTTTTTGCGATAAATTAAAAGCATTAGGTTTTAAACATGCATTTAAGGCTGGAATCTCTTTTGGAAAAGATGATTTGATTATACCAAAAACAAAAGAAAAATTTGTTAATGATGCTAAAAAATTGGTAGAGGACTACGAAAGCCAATATGCAGAAGGTTTAATAACTCGAGGGGAAAAATATAATAAAGTAATTGATGTTTGGTCTAAATGTACTGATTTAGTAGAAAATGAAATGATGAAAGAAATTTCATCTGCAACAAAAAAAATGCCTAATGATCGTATTGAAACGAATTCAGTTTTTATGATGGCAAATTCTGGTGCAAGAGGATCTGCTGCGCAAATGAAACAGTTGGCTGGTATGAGAGGTTTAATTGCTAAACCATCTGGAGAAATTATAGAGACTCCTATAACTGCAAATTTTAAAGAAGGATTAACAGCATTAGAGTATTTTAATTCCACTCATGGAGCTAGAAAAGGTTTGGCTGATACTGCTTTAAAAACAGCAAACTCTGGCTATTTGACCAGAAGGCTTTGTGATGTTGCCCAAGATATTTCAATTACAAAAGATTATTGTGGTGCAAAAACAAAAGATTCTATTTCATTATCAGAAGTAATTGAAGGTGGCAATATTATGGTAAGTCTATCAGATCGCATTTTAGGAAGATCAGTAGCTGAAGATATAAAACACCCTATTTCTGGTGAAGTTTTAGTGAAGAAAAGAGAATTGCTCGATGAACAACTATGCGAAAAAATAGATACGGCTGGAGTAAAGATTGTTCGAGTTCATTCAGTAATGACTTGCATTTCAAAAGAAGGTGTTTGTGCGGTTTGTTATGGAAGAGATTTATCAAGAGGAAAATTAGTTACAATAGGTGAAGCAATAGGAATGATAGCTGCGCAATCAATTGGAGAACCAGGAACACAATTAACAATGAGAACATTTCATGTTGGAGGCACAGCTCAAATCAAAGAAGAGTCTGAGGCTATAGCTCATTTTTCTGGTAAAATTAATATTATAAATAGAAATATAATTGAAGATTCTAAGAAAAACAAAATTATAATGGGGAGAAATACCCAGATATCTATTCAAGATAGCAATAATCAGCAACTTGCAATTTACAAAATACCTTATGGAGGGAAACTTTTTTGTGACAATGATGAGAAAATATCAAAAGGTAAAAAAATCTGTGAGTGGGATCCTTATACATTGCCTGTAATTGCAGAAAAAAGTGGAATAGTAAGTTACATGGATTTAGTTGATGGAGTATCCTTAGCTGAAATAGCTGACGATGCTACTGGCATAACTTCAAAATCAGTTTTAGATTGGAGATCTCAATCAAAGAATACTGAATTAAAACCACGAATTACATTAAGAGATGAAAAAGGAAATGTTATAAAAAAAGCTGACGATAATGAAGCTAGGTATTATTTAGTTCCTGATTCAATTCTTTCTGTAAATGATGGTCAACAAGTTTCAGCAGGTGATGTTTTGGCTAGACTACCTAAAGCAACATCGAAAACAAAAGATATTACTGGAGGTTTACCAAGAGTGGCTAATTTGTTTGAAGCAAGAAAACCCAAAGACAGCGCTATCATTGCTGAGAATGACGGTATTATACAGTTTGGAAAAGAACTCAGAGGCAAGCAAAAAATTTCTATAAATAAAGATGATGGCGCAGTATCATCTTATTTAATTCCTAAAGGAAAACATATTAATTTCAATCAAGGTGAAAAAATCAAAAAAGGAGAGTATCTTTTAGATGGTAGTCCAGCTCCACATGATATTTTAAGAATTTTAGGCGTTGAAGCTCTAACGGAGTATTATGTTAATGAAGTTCAGGAAGTTTATCGTTTACAGGGTGTTGTTATAAATGACAAACATATAGAAACAATTTTGAGACAAATGTTAAGGAAGGTAGAGATTAAAGCGGCAGGAGACTCTAAATACTTGAAAGATGAACTTGTTGATAAAATTGATTTTGATATTGAAAATGAGAATTTAAAAAAAGAAGGAAAAAAACCTGCAGAAGCAGAAAGAATATTGTTAGGAATTACTAAAGCTTCTCTACAAACCAATTCATTTATATCTGCGGCTTCATTTCAAGAAACTACAAGAGTTCTTACAGATGCTGCTATTAAAGGTAAAGTTGACACACTTAAGGGCTTAAAGGAAAATGTTATTGTTGGGCGTTTAATTCCTGCAGGTACAGGAAACACATTGAATAAGTGGCAAAAAATAGCAAAAGAAAGAGATGAAGCTCTGTCTCAACAATCTACTGATAAATTCTCTGATAAACAGCTTCCAACTTCTTAAAAAAACTTTAGTTATCTAGTTATTTAGTTGACTTTCAACTTTTCAATTAGTAATTTAGCGAAATTTTGATGGTTAGAAGTAGGGCCGTACTAGCCTTAAACACTAGCTAGAAAGTTTGGATTAATTCAAACAAAGATTACTTCTCCCCGTCGTAAAAATAAAATTAATTAATTATGCCAACTATAAATCAGTTGATTAAGAGATCTAGAATTAGACCGAAACTAAGAAGTAAAGTTCCGGCTCTGGAAAAATCTCCGCAAAAAAAGGGCGTTTGTACAAAAGTATATACAACAACGCCTAAAAAACCAAACTCAGCTTTAAGAAAAGTTGCTAGAGTTAGATTATCCAATGGTCACGAAGTTACATGTTACATTCCAGGAGAAGGTCACAACCTGCAGGAACACTCTGTAGTTTTAATAAGAGGAGGTAGAGTAAAAGATTTACCAGGAGTCCGTTATCATATCTTACGAGGTAATTTAGATACCCAAGGAGTTTCAGCTAGAAAACAACAAAGATCTAAGTACGGAGCGAAAAAACCAAAATAAAATTATGTCAAGAAAAAATAGAGCTCCAAAGAGGATTTTATACCCGGACGCAAAGTATCAATCATTAATTTTATCAAGGTTTATTAATTTTGTTATGTACGATGGTAAAAAGACTGCAGCAGAAAAAATAATTTATGAAGCTTTAGATCAAATAAAAAACAAAACTAAAGAAGACCCAATAAAAATTTTCAATGATGCAATAACTAACATTCGTCCTAATTTAGAAGTCAGATCACGAAGAGTTGGTGGAGCAACGTATCAGGTTCCACAGGAGGTTAAAACAAAAAGATCACATACATTGGCTTTACGATGGCTTTTAGAAGCCACAAGAAAAAGAAAATATAAAACAATGTCTGAAAAATTATTCAATGAACTTATGGATGCTTCACAAAAAAAAGGAAATGCTATCAAAAAAAGAGAAGACACTCATAAAATGGCGGAATCAAATAAAGCTTTTGCCCACTTTAGGTGGTAATCATGACTAGAACTCACAATTTAGAAAAATATAGAAATATCGGGATCATGGCACATATTGACGCCGGGAAAACCACTACCACCGAAAGAATATTATATTATACAGGAAAAAGTCACAAAATTGGTGAAGTTCATGATGGAGCTGCAACAATGGACTGGATGGAACAGGAACAAGAAAGAGGAATTACAATTACATCAGCTGCAACCACATGTTTTTGGAAGAATCACAGAATTAATATTATAGATACACCAGGTCATGTTGATTTTACGATTGAAGTCGAAAGATCTTTAAAAGTCTTGGACGGCGCTGTGTGTGTTTTTGATGGTGTAGCTGGTGTTGAACCTCAGTCAGAAACAGTTTGGAGGCAAGCAGATAAATATAGAGTTCCAAGAGTTTGTTTTGTAAACAAATTGGATAGAACCGGTGCAGATTTTTTTATGTGCGTTGATATGATTAAAGATAGATTAGGAGCAAAACCTCTAGTAATGCAAATACCTGTTGGCATTGAAGCTTCTCTAAAGGGTGTAGTTGACTTAATTAAAATGAAAGCAGTTTTATGGAAAGAAGAAAAGTTAGGTGCGGAATTCGAATATGCAGAAATACCAAATGAATTACAAGAAAAAGCAAAAAAATATAGGGAAGAATTATTAGAGACAGCAGTAGAGCAGGATGAAAAACTGATGGATGATTATTTAAACGGAAAAGAAATATCAGAAGCCGATTTAATATCTTGTGTTAGAAAAGGATGTTTAAAATTTGACTTTGTGCCAGTATTGACTGGATCAGCATTTAAAAATAAAGGAGTTCAACCATTGTTAGATGCTGTTGTAGATTTTTTGCCAAGTCCAATTGATATTGGATCGATCAAGGGAACTAAACCAAATTCCAAAGATGAGATTGAAAGAAAATTTAATGATAATGAATCTTTTTCTGCTTTAGCTTTTAAAGTAGCAACAGACCCTTTTGTAGGAACTTTAACGTTTATAAGAATTTATTCAGGCACACTAAAAACAGCCACAGGAGTTTATAATACTTCCAAAGATAAAGAAGAAAGAGTTGGCAGAATGTTATTAATGCATGCGAATAGCAGAGAAGATGTAAAAGAAGCTAATACTGGAGATATAGTAGCTTTGGCAGGTCTTAAATATACAATAACAGGACACACTTTATCTAATGAAGATAATCCTATTGTTTTAGAACCCATGGAATTTCCAGATCCAGTTCTTGAAATTGCAGTTGAACCTAAAACTAAAGGAGACCAAGAAAAAATGGGAGAAGCTTTAGGGAGGTTGGCTAGAGAAGATCCATCATTCAGAGTTACTTCTGATGAGGAATCTGGTCAAACAATAATAAAGGGTATGGGTGAATTACATTTAGATATTATTGTTGATAGAATGAAAAGAGAATTCAAAGTTGAAGCAAATATTGGAGCTCCGCAAGTTGCTTACAGAGAAACAATTTTAAAATCGGTAGAAAATACATATATACACAAAAAACAAAGCGGTGGAGCAGGACAATTTGCAAAAGTTGAATTGAGCGTTGAACCTTTAACTCCAGGAAAAGGAAGAGAAATTGAAAACAAAATTAAAGGTGGAGCTATTCCAAAAGAATTTATTCCAGGAGTTGAAAAAGGAATTGAAGGCGTAGCTGATAGCGGAATATTAGCTGGATTTCCTTTAATAGATTATAAAGTTACTATTCTAGATGGTTTACATCACGATGTAGATTCTAGTGTTTTAGCATTTGAAATTGCATCAAGAAATTGCTTTAAAGAAGCATGCACTAAAGCAGTTCTTAAACTTTTAGAACCAATAATGAGAGTGGAAGTGGTAACTCCTGAAGATTACATGGGAGATGTTATTGGTGATTTAAATAGTAGACGTGGTCAAGTTTCAACAACGGATAAAAGGGGTAATGCGACCGTAATAAGTGCAATGGTACCTCTAGCCAATATGTTCGGTTATATTAATAATCTTAGATCAATGTCACAGGGAAGGGCATCATATTCAATGTTTTTTGATCATTATGAAAAAGTTCCTCAGAATGTTCAAGATGAAGTAACAAAGAAACTGGCTTAAATTTATGGATAAACAAAATATAAGGATTCATCTTAGAGCTTACGATAATAAGATTTTAGATTTATCAACTATTGAAATAGTTAATACTGCTAAAAGAACTGGGGCGCAAGTAAAAGGTCCAATTCCTTTACCAACTAAAAAAGAAATTTTTACAGTATTAAGATCACCTCATATTGATAAAAAAAGTCGTGAACAGTTTGAAACTAGAACACACAAAAGGATGATAGATATTTTGGAACCAACACCACAAACGGTTGAAGCGTTAATGAAATTAGATTTAGCTTCAGGAGTGGATATAGAAATAAAATTATAGGAAATTATTATGGGTATTGGATTAATAGGAAAAAAAATTGGAATGACCAGGGAATTTTATGATTCAGGTATTTCTGTTCCTGTTACTGTTCTTTTTATTGAAAAAGGAAGAATACTAGACGTTATAACTAAGGAAAAAAGAGGGTATGACGCCATCAGAGTGGGATTTGGAAAAATAAAAACCTCAAAAATAACTAAGCAAATGAAAGGTGTGTTTGCAAAAAAGGGCGCAGAACCAAAAAAAATATTGAAAGAATTTAGGGTAAGAAATATCTCCGATTTCAAAGAAGGTAACGAAATAGGTTTAGAACTTTTCAAGGATCAAAAATTTGTAGATATAACATCAAAAACTATAGGAAAGGGATTTGCAGGATCTATGAAACGACATAATTTTTCTGGTCTTCGAGCTTCTCATGGTGTTTCAGTGTCGCACAGAGCCCATGGTTCAACAGGACAGAATCAAGATCCCGGAAAAGTTTTTAAAGGCAAGAAGATGGCTGGCCATATGGGTGATAAATTTAGAACAATCCAAAATCTTGAAATAATTAAGTCCGACCCTGAAAATAATCTTATATTTGTGAAAGGTTCAGTTCCGGGTTCTAAAAATTCATTAGTTTTAATACAAAAAAATTCTAAAAAAATTAAAAGAACAACTACTCTAGAAAAGAGTAAAAAATTACAAGCAGAATCAATCAAATTTTCTGTTAAAACTAAAACAGAAGGAGCAACAGCAATAAAAAAAGAAACTCAAGTTAAAGAAACGGATAAAAAAGAGGAAAAGAAAAAATAATGAAATTAAAAGTAATCAATATTGATGGTAAAAAGGTTAATGAAATTGAAATTTCAGACAAAATTTTTTCATTAAAACCTAATAAATACTTGATCCAATCTTTGATTGATTGGCATTTTAATCAATTTAAAGCAAGAGTTGCAAAAACAAAACAACGAAATGAGATTAAGGGATCGACTGCAAAAATATATGCACAAAAAGGTACGGGTGGCGCAAGACATAGCAGCAGGAAGGCCCCCATCTTTGTAGGTGGCGGTGTTGCTCATGGCCCCAAAGGAGCGATTTATAAAATAAATAAAATAAATAAAAAGATAAAAAAAAATGGATTATTTCACGTTTTATCACAAAAAAACAAATTAAATTTACTTTTTGTTGTTGAAGATTTTAAAGATGAAATAAAAAAAACCAAATTATTTAATAATTTTTTAAAAAAAATGAAATTAAAAAATTCTATTATAATTTCAGATAAAAATTCTAAAACAAAAATTATCAAGTCTGCTAGAAATATTGCAAATTTAAAAATTATTGAACAAGAAGGAGCTAATGCTCATGATATTTTAAAATATAAAAACGTTATATTTACCATTTCCTCAATTAAATCTTTTCAAGATAGAGTAACAAAATGAAAAAATTTCATTATTTAGATACAATTATTTCGCCAAATATTACAGAAAAATCTACAGCCTTATCTGAATTTAATAAAATTGTTTTTAAAGTTCATAAAGGTGCCACTAAAAGCTCGATTAAAAAAAGTATAGAAAAAACATTTAAAGTAAATGTTATGAAAATTAATACAATAAATTTTAAAGGTAAAACTAAATTAGTAAGAAATAAAAAAACGTCAAAATCAGGTTATAAAAAAGCAATTATTACTTTAAAAAAAGGTCAAAGTATAGATTTAGCTACTGGAGTATAGTTCTATGTCATTAAAAATTTTTAAATCTTATACAAAATCTACGAGAGGAACGGTTTTGGTTAATAAAATAAATTTGTGGAAAGGAAAATCTTTAAAAACGTTAACTATTGGAAAAAATTCTACTGGTGGAAGAAATAATTTTGGTAGAATTACTTCAAGAAGTAGAGGCGCAGGTCATAAAAACAAATATAGAAAAATTGATTTTTATAGAAATAAAGATGATTTAAAAGCCAAAATCGAAAGAATCGAATATGACCCAAATAGATCAGCTTATATTGCTTTAGTTAAATATGAAGATGGAATTTTTAATTATATTCTTGCTCCTAGCAAAATTAAAATAGGTGACGAAATTATTTCGGGAAGAAATAAGGAAATCAAAATAGGTAACTGTATGCCTTTATCTGATATTCCTGAGGGAACGAACATTCATAATATCGAATTATCTCCTAATGGCGGCGGTAAACTGGTGCGTTCTGCTGGATTATCAGCACAAATTTCAGGATTAGATGAAAATTACTGTATTATAAAATTAGGATCAGGCGAAATAAGAAAAGTTATTAATACAGCGAGAGCAACAATTGGCTCTGTATCAAATAACGATCATCAAAATATTAAAATAGGGAAAGCTGGAAGAAATAGGTGGAAAGGTAAAAGACCGTCTGTTCGAGGTGTGGCCATGAATCCTGTAGACCATCCTCATGGTGGAGGCGAAGGAAAAACATCCGGTGGACGAAATCCAGTATCACCTTGGGGCCAATCGGCAAAGGGTTTAAAAACTAGAAAAAACAAAAAGACAAATAAATTTATAATTTCAAGAAAAAAAAGGAGAATATAATTTATGCCTAGATCTGTATGGAAAGGACCTTTCGTAGATCCTAATTTATTAAAAAAAGTTGAAAAATTAAAAGACAAAACAAATACAGTTCCAATAAAGACTTGGTCAAGAAAAAGCACTATTATCCCAGAGTTTGTTGGGCATAGTTTTCTAATACATAACGGTAAAAAATTTATTCCAATAAAAATATCTGATGAAATGGTTGGACACAAGTTAGGTGAATTTTCACCAACAAGACAATTTTCTGGTCACACTCCAGCAGATAAAAAAGCGGCACAAGAGGCTGCTCAATCTTCTACTGCCGGTCAAAAACCTAAATCTAAAGTAGCACTGGGGTCCGAAAATGAAAAAAAATAAAAATTTAGTAAAGGCAGTAAATAAAAATGTTAGATCAAGTACAAGAAAAATAAATATCTTGCTCAAAAATATACGTGGAAAAAAAGTAGATAAGGTTATTAGAGACCTGTCTTTTGCAAGACAAAGAATTGCTTCAGAAATTAAAAAAACTGTGCAATCAGCTATAGCAAATGCTGAAAATAATAATCAGTATGACATTGATAATTTATATGTACATGAAGCTTACGTTGGAAAATCAATAGTTTTAAAAAGGTTTAGAGCTAGAGCGAAAGGAAGAGCCTCTGGTATTAAAAAACCTTATGCCAATCTTACTATCATTTTATCGGAAAACATCAACAAGAAAGAGGAATTACATGGGACAAAAAGTTAATCCAATAGGTTTAAGAGTAGGCATCAACAGAGGTTGGGATTCTATTTGGTTTGCTAAAAAGCGCGAATATGGAAAACTTTTGATAGAAGATTATAAAATCAGAAATTATATAAAAAAAAATGTTGTAAATTCTGGAGTTTCAGAAGTAATAATTGAGAGAACATCAAAAAAGTGTATCGTTTCTATTTATACATCTCGACCTGGATTTGTAATTGGAAAAAAAGGATCAGATGTAGATAAAATAAAAAAAAACTTATCAAAAATAACAAATAGCGAAATTAATTTAAATATTAAAGAAGTTAAAAGACCAGAGTTGAACGCTTATCTCGTTGCAGAAAATATAACTCAACAGCTAGTTAAAAGAATAGCCTATAGAAAAGCTATGAAGAGAGCTATTCAATCTGCATTAAGATTGGGAGCTAAAGGTATTAGAGTGTGTTTAGCCGGAAGGTTAGCTGGCAATGAAATAGCACGGACGGAATGGCTAAGAGAAGGAAGTGTACCTCTACATACATTTAGAGCCAATGTTGATTATGCTGAAGCAGAAGCTTTGACCACTTATGGAATAATTGGAGTTAAAGTTTGGATCTATAAAGGTGAAATTCTTACAATTGACACAAACAAAAATAATAAGGAAATGGAAAATGTTACAACCAGCAAGAACAAAACATAGAAAAGCTCATAAAGGTAGAATTCATGGTCGAGCTAGCAGAGGTGAAGTTCTAAATTATGGAACGTACGGACTAAAAGCTATGCAACCAGACAGAATAGTTTCAAAGCAAATAGAAGCAGCGCGAGTTGCCTTAACAAGATATATGAAAAGAACAGGAAAGGTTTGGTTAAGAATTTTCCCTAATATACCAGTTTCAAAAAAACCTACCGAAGTAAGAATGGGCAAAGGGA
>Ga0187833_10004602_pt1 | contig 13400 bp, 12 predicted proteins | sample ETNtaG_37_FD_167968 | JGI IMG/M metagenome (GOLD analysis project Ga0187833, IMG submission 167968) | Marine microbial and viral communities from oxygen minimum zone, Eastern Pacific Ocean - ETNP2014_SV_400_PacBio MetaG (Illumina Assembly) | ecosystem: Environmental > Aquatic > Marine > Hypoxic... | reverse complement strand
ACAAGCAACGAAAGATATAATAACAGATAAATAATAGAAATATTTTTTGAATTTATATTCATTTTTTAAAAAAATTTATTTTTTTTAAAAAAAATGGTCCAACTAGCCTTCCACAAAATCTTGAAAGATAATTTAATACTTGAGCTCGAAATTTATTATTAAAAAATAACAAAATATATGCAAAAGCTTTTATTAAATAATAAACACATTTTAAATAATTAATTACAAAACCTATCAAATTTCCACGAATGCTCATATCTATATGGTGTCCAAGAACTCCTAATCTAAAGCTTCTATTAATTAACCACTTTAAATTCAATCTGTATTCATGAATATCTTCAAAAACTTTTACGGTTTTACTCCAATATATTTTATAACCATAACTGTCGATTTTTGAAAAAAACAACTGGTCTTCTCCAATTCCAAATTTATTTAAAATTTTATCAAATATTAACTTATGTTTTTTTATAATATTGTATTCTAAAAAAACATTATTACTCGCAGCCCAGTTAACTCTTTTAATCGTGTTTTTTTTATAAGTTTTCTCAAAAAATTGGGAATAATTAATTTTATTTGTGAAGTGTAAATATTTTTTTTTCAAAGGTAATTGTGGTCCTGTAACAATTTCTGCGCCAGTAAATTTCATTACTTTAAAAACATTCTTAAGCCAAAAACGGTCCACAACACAGTCATCATCAAAAAAACATATAAATTTAGGGTTTATTTTTTTTGCTTCATTAAGACACTTATTTCTTGCATGAACAACGCCTCTTTTTTTTTCATGCGATTGAATTATTTTATATTTAAATGATTTTTTCAATTTTTTGACTAATTTAAACGAAGAATATTCAATTGTATTATCAACAATAATAATTTCAATTTTAATATTTCGTATCACATATAAATTATTAATACTCTTTAAACATCTAAGTAAACTAAGATTTCTATTATAGGTACATATACAAATAACAAACTTCATAAATATTAATAGTATTTAAAATTTTGATGAAAAAAATTACTAAATTTTAAATATTTTTTTAGAATAAACATTTGTAAAAATAACAATTGGAATTATATAAATTCCTAAAACCTCAAATAATACTCTTTCAATAGATACTTTTAATTGCCATTCGATAGGAACAGAAGTAAAAATGTAGAAACTATGTATCAATAAAAAATTTAAAATCAAAGAAGCAAAATAATAAGTTAAATCAATTTTATTTTTTTTATAAACAAACAAAAATAGCATTATTGATATTGAAATTACGTAAAGCAAGTTAGAAGCTAATCCAAAAAAGAAGTATTTAGAAGTTACAAGAATTCTATCAAGTGAAATAAAACTAAATAAATGCAAAATGTTAGAATATTCATAATTACTAAGTTGCAGAAGATTATTTAGTCCGATTGTTTTAAAAATAAAAAATCTCAAAATTATTAATAAAATAAATGAAAAAATTATACTCAACTTAAATAAAAAACTTTTTTTTGGTAAACACAATATTAAAAATATAGATATAAATGAAAAAAACATTGCTTCATTTTTAATCCATATAGAACTTAATAATAATAGCATCATCATAATGCTATAGAAATTTAATAAATTTTTGGAAATATTATTTTTAATTATCAAATAAAGATATTTAGAAAAAAGAGTAAAAATTGAAAATATTAAAACTTCTTGATATCCATTAAATAACAAAATATTATAAGTTAAAATTATTATTATTGAAGAAAATAATATCTTATATACATTATTAAAATCTAAAAGTTCTGCAACCGAAAAAATTGATAAGCAAAAAAAGAAGATATAAAAAATTCTTCCGAGGTATTCATATTCTAAAAAACTTATTTTAGTATAAATAGCCCAAATAAATGTTCCCAATTGCGGATATTCTTGTCGAGGATTATTTTTGAGATTATAAATATCGCCACCTTCTATAAAATTGAGTGTTTTAAGAAACCAAAAATTTTGTGCGTCCCATCCCAATTTAAGATTATTTGCAAGATCAAAAGAAAATACCAAGACGAAAATAAATAAAAAAATTAATTTTATATCAATTTGTTTAAGTTTCCAATTTTCAATTATAAAAAAAAATAGATTTGTGCAAAAAACGATAATGAGAACTACAAAAATTAAATCAAAATTTTTTTGGTTAATAAATGATAACAGCAAGAGAATAAAAATATTAATTATCGAACCTAATGAAATTTTTTCGACTATTGATTGTTGTCTTATATTTAAAAAATTAAGATAATATTGAGGAAAGTAACAAAAAATAAAAATTACCAATATTTGTAGGAAAATTTGAAATATTTCAATCAACTAAGTCTCTCCAAAAAATAACAATTATCAATTTTCTCTAAAACTTTAAAATTATTTAAATTATATGATGAGGTTAATTTTAAAGTAATCTCCTCAATATGTTCTAAATTATTTTCATTATTTGTAATTTTTATAAACAATTTTCCTAACCTGATATTAAATTTTTCTAAATCAAGATTTAAATCTATTTCCTTAGATTGATCTTCAAATATAAAATTTTTTGATAATAAAAGCATAGTTTTATCTTCTGCTCTATTTGTAATTTCTAAACTAATTTTATTGATATTATTATTTGTTGAAAGTATTGCTTTTTTTATACTAGATCTATATGGAGGATTCACATTTCCAACGAACAGACCTTTTTTTAACTTTACAAATTTTATTTCATCTTGTTTCTTATAGTTTAATAAAATTAACTTATCCTTATATATATTATCATTAATTAAATTAAAAAAAACCCATTCGGAACTAGGATGGATTTCATAGTTAATAATCTTTACCCTTTTATTTAATTCATATTTTAATTTAAGAAAATATAAAAATGCAACTGACTCATCTTTGCAAAAACTATAATTTTTAGCAATCCTGCTGTCATAACCATCCCTATTTACAAAATAGATCTTTTTTAAAAAGTTCGTACTTCCAATTAAAGAAAGGGAAACAATAATCAAGATAAAATATTTTAAAATATAAAATTCTATTTTTTTTTTCATATAGTATTTTAAAATAACAAATATAATATTAATTAATTTATTTTTTCATTCTGTTCAATAATTCTTTCTAAAGATTTAAAATGAGCAAATTGAGTAAACTTTTTTGCTTGCTTTTTTGCGAAATATTTTTTTTTCTTTAATTCATCTTTGGTTGATTCTTTAAATTTATCAAATTTATTTAAAAGATCCAATGTGTCGTTGCTTTTAAATAAAAAACCATTTTGACCATTTGATAATATTTCATTAGGACCATTGGGACATTCACTTGATATAATTAATGTATTACTTAAAGCTGCTTCAAGAATTACAAATCCTGGGTCTTCCCATAAAGAAGTTAGTATAAAACAATCCGCATTAAGTAAGTATTTATAAACATTTTTTTGATATCCTAAAAAAAATACTTTATTTTGAATTTCTAATTTTTTTACTTCTTCTTTTAACATTTTTTCCTGTTCACCTTCTCCTAATAAAATTAAATAATAATTGGGATATTTGATCAATATCTTCTTAAATGCCTTTATTAATAAAAGAAAGTTTTTTTGCCGTGTTAGCCTTCCAATTCCAATAATCAGGTTTTTCTTTACTATATTTAAATCTTCAATTTTTTCTTTTTTTTTCTCTAAAAACTCATGTGGTTGAATAACTGGATCTCTTAAAACAAACAGTTTATTTTTATTAAAGATATTCATTTTTTTTAAGTATTTATAGGTAGTTATCGTTGGACATGTAACTTTATGAATATTTTTTGAAAATAATTTCCAAAACATATAACGAATGAAATTTAATTTTGGCAATCCAGAAATTCTAAGAATAATTTTAGTTTTATTTTTCATTATTATTGTTAAAAAAATCGGAAGCGAAGTAAGCAAATGAGTAATTAAATAATCTGGTTTTTTTTTATTTAATAAATTTAATAACTTAAAAAAAGTTAGAATAAAAATTAATGTGTAAGATATCCTACTTTTTAAAAAACCTCCTTTGGGTAAATAATTTAAAATATTTTTTTTATTTAGATTTATTATTTCAATTTTTGGATCAATTAATTTTTTGTAATTGTTCCACTCACCAACTGCATCAACTATAGCTACATTAATATTACTATTTTTTTTTGAATATTTTAGTATAGACTCTGCAGACTTAATTACTGAAGAAACAGTTGCAACTTTTGATATAAATGGAGACCAGTAATAAATTTTCATTATTATTCAAATTATCTTTTCGCTATAAAAAAATATCCTAGAGGAAATATTTCCTTAAGATTTGTTTTAACAAAAATCTGTATAGTGCAATCTAAAATATAAGCTAATAATAAACATGCTTGATTCAAAATAGGTACGAATCTTAGATAAGGGTATAGCAATGAATAACTAGCTATAAATGGACCAAACCCTAAGGGTTTAACTTTTATATTATTAAATCGATGTTTTTTTAAGTTTAACTCAATAAATTGCTTGCTAAATCTAAAATAATCTTTTGGCGCTCCATGTATTTGATAAATAAACGGAACAGCTCCAATGAAGCTACCTCCTTTTTTTATAATTCTATAAATTTCAGAAAAAGCCAATTTATATTCCGGCAAATGTTCTAGAACGTTAAATAAAAGAACATTATTATATTTTTTTGTGGGAATTTTTAATTTTTTTGTTAAATCAGAATAAAAAATATTCATCTTTTTGTTATTTTCTCTATTTGTATAATGAAATTTTGATTTACCTTTCACAAAGTTAGAAAAAGTTTTATTTTTTATATTTGTTGCACCAAACTCTAGAGAAATACCATAAAGAGCAATATTTAAACATTCAAAAATCTGCAAAGTTCTTAATAAGCTATTATTTTGAAAAATTAATTTGAAAAAATTTAAATGATTTTTATTCATTAGACTAAATATTATTAAGATTTAATTATTTTATATATCATCAACAATTAATAAATTAATTGGTCAATTTATTTTAGTAATAAGAGATCAAACTAGACAATAGTTTAAATTGATATCTCCAATTTCCCAAAATATTAAACGATAAAGCACACTCATAAGTACAACGACACTTTGACTTAAGAATAAAATCTTTAGTATTTTTATTTTTTGAACTATTCCACACTTTCATAAAATTCATATCATATTCTCGTAAATCACCAATCATTCTATCTTCTAATATTTCACATGGAAAAACTTTACCATCAGCCGTAATGACACCAAATAATGATGAAGCATGACAAGAACTTACATAACTATTATTTGGATAAATTTTTTTTACAAGTTCCCATGATATATCATCTTTTTTATTATGAATTCTCCCTTGTAGTGAATTTTCATTATAATTAATAATTTTTTTTTGTTTTTTATACTCTTTGATTTTTTTTGTAATCCATGTGTATGCTTTTAAAATTTTATCTATTTTGTCTTTAGGTCTAGAATAAACTCCTTCATCTCGCACAATACAACATTTTAAAGAATCTATTTTACAATCATCTGTTAAATAATAAAAAATTTCCTCTATGTTGTTACAGTTTTCGTGGTTTACCGTTATACTTACGCTTGGACTAATTTTTGGATTTTTTAAATCTTTTAAAGCTCGGTGACTCAATATACAGTTTTCAAAGAGATTTTCTATTTTTCTGATCTTATCGTGTTTCTCTGGGATATCATCAACTGATATTTGAATATTAATTTCTATATTTTTATCAAATTTATTTATCTCCTGAGCAAAATTTAAAATTCTATCTGGCAGACTACCATTTGTAGTTACATAGATTGATTGAATAGTAGTATTTTTTATATATAACTTCGCAATATCAATAATATCTTTTCTTGCAAATGGCTCTCCTCCAGTAAAGTTTACATTTAAAAGGGTATTACCAAGATTTTCTGTCATTTTTTCAATTTCCAAAATATTTAAATCACCAACAAAAGTTTTTGGGTTATCAAAATCTATAAAACAAAAAGAACATCTAGCGTTACACCTGTTTGTAAGAAAGTGTATTAAGCTAACTGGAGATTTTTTTGTTAAATAAACATTTTTTAACACTCTGAAAAATTTTGCTTTGTTTGTAACCATTTCATATTTATTCTTGTGTAAACAATTGCTTTATCAGATCATCTTTTAACAATAAACTCGCAACAAATCCAATGCCAGGGGCAAAAATGCCAATCAAAGACAATTTTAAACTTTTTAAAAAGTAGTTATGTGAATAGTTAATTTTAATAGCAGTCAATAAACAAAATAAAGATAACAAGCCTATCCCTAATATATATCCAATGAAAAAAAAATTATCTAACGATGCCAATGGAAAAATTAATAAATAGACAAATGGGACAGAAGATATTAATAAAAGAAAACTTTGTCTGCATGGGAATTTAATAAATAATCTTAAACCTGTAGAACCATATACAAATCTTTGTCTGAAAAAGTGTTTAAAGTTTCTATCTTTATGAAAGACATATATTTTAGGATTAAAAATGATTTCAAAATTATTTCTTTTTATGTTTAGTATTAGTGATACTTCCTCTCCCGAATATAATTCTTCGTACATTCCTCCCAATTTTTTGTAAATTTTTGTTTTTACAACTAGGTTGCAACTAGGTAAAAAATTAATTGTACCTTCAATTTTTTTTCGACTTCTTACAGCTGTATTTAGGGTAGAAAAAAATAAGTTTCTAAATTTTGAAACTAATTTTTTTTCAATATTGTTTGTTAGAGGAGATAAATTTGGTCCGCCAATCGCAGCTGCTCTTTTATATTTTTTAAATGTTTTGTCAACTTGATCTAACCAAGGAGTGGTGGGATATGCATCACTATCAATAAAATATATATAATCAGTTTTACAATGTTTGACTGCTAAATTTCTTTTATGTCCTATAGTTTTATTTCCTGAAACTAATACTGAAATGTTTTTATCTTTTTTAAATGATTCTTTTTTATCTAAAATAATAATTATTTTTATTTTCTTATAAATTTGTCTTATTTTTTTTATACAAAATGAGAGATTTTTATCGTAGGATCTAGATGGTATTATTATTGTTATTTTACTTCTGAACATATTAGGATAAATAAAAATTTTTTCTATTAATAATACGCAAAATAATTATAATTGTATTATTTTATAAAATTTAATTTTTTTTTTGCTTATAAACTTTTTTTGTTTAATATGAAATAAAAAATTCAGTAAAATTATTTAAAAATGTTAAAAAAAAAATTATCCGTCATTGTGCCGGTTTATAACGAAGAAAAAACCATTATTGCTACTTTAAAAAGACTTGAAGAAACTAAAGATAAAAGAGTTGAATATGAGATAATCATAGTAAATGACGGCTCTACAGACAATACTTTGAAAATGTTGAAATCTAATGTTAATTTGTATCAACATTTAATTGATGGTAAACAAAATTCAGGTAAAGGTAATGCTGTTAAAAAAGGTTTAGAATTTTCGACAGGTGATTATATAATTTTTCAAGATGGTGACTTAGAATATGATCCTGAAGATTTCTCAAAATTTATTGACATCATTCAAAAATTCGAAGCAGATGCAATAATTGGATCAAGATTTAATTACAATAAATATTCACGATCTTTCAATATATTTAATAAATTAGGAAATTATATCCTCACCTTTGTTTTTAACATTTTATATAATACTACTTTTACCGACATATATTGTTGTTACTTTTGTTTCAAAAAAGAATTATTACTTACCCAGAAATTACGAACATATGGATTCGAGCAGCATGCTGAAATTTTATGTAAAGTAATTAAAAAGGGAAAAAAGTTTTTTGAAGTACCAACAAACTATAATGGTAGAACAAGAGAAGAAGGGAAAAAAATAAAGTTTTATCATATATTCCCCGTTTTATTTAGAATTGTTATTGAAAGAATAATACCATAATAAATTATTTATGAAAAAAAAAATAGTTATTATTGGTGCCCTTGGATATTTGGGCACAGAATTGTGTAGATTATATTCGGGAGAGAGTCATTATCATGACATCGTAGGAATTGATAATCGTTTTGTTTCTGAAAGAGTTAACCAATTAAGAAATTGGAATATTAGATTTTTTCAAGGTCAAATTCTTGACAAAACTTTTTTAAAAATACATCTCAAAAATACTGATATTGTCCATCATTTAGCCGGAATTACAGATGTGGCTTATATAAAAAATGAGTCTAGCCGAGAATTAGATGATAAAATTAAAAAAATAGCTATCGAGGGAACTAATAATATTTTGGAAACTATTTCAAACGAATGCAAAATTATATTTCCATCCACTCATGTAATCTTCGAGGGCCTTAAAAAAAAAAAAGAAAATATTGACGAAAAAGAAACACCTTATCCAATTCTTGCCTACTCAAGTAGTAAGATGCAAAATGAACTAGACATAAAAAAATCAAAAAAAAACTACGTTATACTTCGACTAGGATCCGTTTATGGTTATTCAGGTGATTCTACAAGAATAGGTATAATGCCAAATTTATTTTCAAAAATTTCTTCATTAAATGGAACCATTAATTTGTTTTCTGGAGGCAAACAAATAAAAAGTCTAGTCTCAATACAAGATGTGGTTAGATGCCTTAAATTTATGACGGACAATAAAAAAATTAATAACGAAATATTTAATCTTACAAAAGAAAATTCTTCTGTAAAAGAAGTTGCTGAAATTTGTAAAAAAATTAACCCTAAAACAAAATTAAAAATCACCGAATATGAAATACCAAATCTAGGTTATACTCTTTCAAATAAAAAACTTTTGAGAACAGGTTTCAAATTTTTGTACAATTTGGAAACTTCAATCGAAGAAATGATTAATAAATGGTCTTCAAAAAATAGTCGTGAAAATTCAGAATATATTAAAAAAGGCGAAAAAGAATTCATTGATGAAAGAGGAAAAATTAGTAATTACGAATTACCAGAACAAATAAACCTAGTTGGTTATATTGAGTCTAAAAAAGGAACGATAAGAGCAAATCATTACCATCCGGTTCAAGAACAAAAATGTATCCTTATAAAAGGACAATACATTAGTATATACAAAGATTTGCTAAATGATAAATCTGAAAAAATAACGCACATTGTAAATAAAGGTGATTTAATAATTACAAAACCAAATGTTGCACACGCAATGGTTTTTACCAAAGATTCTATTTTCCTCAATCTTGTGAGAGGAGAAAGAGAACACGAGAATTATGGAATTACACATACCATTCGGCATCTATTAGTTGGTGAAAAAGAAAAAAAAAATTTAATAGATTCATACAAATTTGATTGTCGTTGCTGTGGAAGTCAAAATTTAAAGAGGGTTTTATCTTTAGGTTTTCAACCATTAGCAAATAATTTGCTTAAAAATAAAAACTCGGAATGTGAATTTTACCCACTAGAAATGAATCTTTGTAAAGAGTGTTATAATTGCCAATTATCTGTTTCGGTTAATCCAAAAAAAATGTTTTCAAATTATCTTTATCTATCTTCAACATCAAAATTGTTTAGAGAACATTTTGAAAAAGCTGCAGATAAGTATATTGAAGAATTTAAATTATCTCCAAAAAAGAGTTATATAATTGATGTCGGCAGTAATGATGGAATAGGTTTAAAACCGTTTAAAAAATTAAATTTTAAAAAGCTGCTAGGAATTGAGCCGGCAAAAAATTTAGCAAAAATAGCAAATAAAGCAAAAATAAAAACTTACAACGGTTTTTTAGATAAAAATAGTTTAAGAAAAATTAAGAAAAATGCTGATTTAATTTTGGCATCAAATGTTTTTGCTCATTCTGATAACCTTAAAAACATGGCCAAATATATGTTTAAATTATTAAAAAAAAATGGAACTATTATTATTGAAGTTCAATACCTACTCAATACTTTACAAGATTTCACTTTTGATAATATTTATCATGAACATTACAACTATTGGTCCTTAACCTCTCTGGTAACTTTTTTTAACAAATTAAATGGGAAAATTTTTAAAGCTGAAAAAATTAATACACATGGAGGATCTTTGAGAATATATGTTAAAAAAAATAATAAAATAAAAGTAGAAAAAAGTGTTAAAGATCTTTTAAAAGAAGAAGAAAATTTTGGAATTAAAGATTATAAAATTTATGAAGAGTTTTCAAAAAAAGTTTACAATATAAAAGATAATGTATTAAAAAATATTTCTAGAATTAAAGAAAATAATAATATTGTCGCCTATGGATCGCCTGCCAAAGCCACTACAGCGTTGAATTTTTTTGGTATTTCCAGTGAGATTGATTTTATTGTTGAAGATAACAAATTAAAACATGGAAAATTTTTACCTGGAGTTAATATACCTATCGTTGGAAAAGATAAAATTTCTCAAAAAGCAGATTGTATTTTAGTCTTAGCTTGGAATTTTTTTGAGGACATAAAAAAAAATAATAAAAATCTTTGCAAGAAATTTTTAAATATTAAAGACTTAGAAAAAAATCAAATAAATAAAATTTTTAATTAATTTTTTTACTATGATTTGAGTGGATAAAAAATTGATAAAAAAGAAAAATTTTAAAATTCATATTTTATTTATACTGATTAGTTTGTGTTAATTATCATTTTGTTTGGAACGGAAAATTTTAAATTTACAAATACTGGTTGGATAACATATAAAGACACAATAATTGATCAGCTTGCTTGGAAATTTTTTTATAATGATAATTGGCATTTTCCATTAGGAAAAAATCCAAATTATGGAATCGAGGTTGGTAATTCAATCACTTTTACAGGGCCAGTTTCTCTTCTTTTAATTATATTTAAAGTTTTTAAAGATTTTTTACCGAATAATTTTCAATTTTTTTCTTTTTAGATTTTTTTGTTTTTTTTTTAATGCTATTTTCATAAATTAATTTAAATACATAGTATACATAATAAATTAATAATAAACCTAAACCAACATTAATGACATTAATTAATACAAACAAAGTAAATTTCAAGAATTTTAAAAAAGAATCTTATAATGAAAAATTTATTATTTTTCTTTTCTCTTTTTTACCAATTTCATTAATATGGGGAAATAGTGCAATAAATTTAAATATACTAATCATCGACTTATTTTTTTTATTAACATGTTATCGTCAAAAACAATGGTCGTGGATTAGAAATAAATATTTTTATTTTTTTATATCTATTTGGATTTATTTAGTAATAAATTCAATATTTTCAGAAAGTGTTGCTGAAATTTTTTTTGATACCATCAGAAAAGAAATTGTTAATCCTAAAAACGACAGCATAATAAGATCAGTAGGTTTTATGAGATTTATAATCTTTTTATTTGCAGTTCAATATTTTTTCTTTAACTCAAAAAAAATCTTTAATCAAATATTTTTATACTGGTCCATAATAATTTTTGTTGTTTTAATTGATATTGTTTTTGAACGTATTTTTGGTTTTAATTTATTAGGTTTTAAAAGTTCATCTCCAACAAGAATTGTAAGTTTTTTTAAAGATGAGTTAATTGTTGGTGGATTTATACTGGGCTTTTCATTTTTGATTTCTGGTTTTTTATTTAATTTAACTAAAAGCGGTACAGTAAAAAAAATACTTCCGAGTATATTTTTTTGTTTATCAATAATTTGTATTTATTTATCAGGTGAAAGATCAAATTTTGTAAAAGCACTAATCACTTTTTCTACAATATTATTGTTAATTAATGATTCTTATTTCTATATAAAAAAAAAATATATTTTTTTATTTGTTGTCATTGGACTTACTCTTGTAACTTTAATATCTAAAAATACATATAATGCACAGATTCAATCTTATAAAAAAATAACAAGATCTATTGATAGATCTGATGAATCTTGGAAGAAATGTGCTTCAATGGAACGAATTGATATGGAAGTATGCTACGATGATATTAAATTAACCCATTCTCTAGAAGCCTTTCTTTCAATCCCTAATTATTATGAAAAATTGGGTCACTTAAGACATTTTGCACACTATGAAGTTGCCTGGCAAATAATTAAAGATTATCCGATCACTGGTATTGGAAATTTAAAATTTCGACACATTTGCCATAACATAAAATATTACGATACTAGAATCTTATTTACAAAAGAAAGATGTTCAACCCACCCTCATCAGGTTCATCTCGAAATATTATCCGAACAAGGAATAGTAGGTTATTTTATTATTATTTTCACAGTCTTTAGTATTTTATTCAATAGCTTTAAGATCTACCGTAAAACAGGAGACTTAATTCATTTATCATCAATTTTATTTGTTTTAACATTTTTTATTCCATTACTACCTACTGGTAGTTTTTTTTCAACATTCAACGGTTCGATTTTTTGGATAAATTTTTCATTAGTTTATGCGTTTTTGAATAAAGATAAAGAATAAATTTATGTTAAAAAATTTTTCCATAGATAAAAATATGGCAGAACTAATTCTTTTTCAAAGGATAGAATTATTAAACAGTTTCCAAAAAAAAATTAGAAAAATATTTGGTAGATATTTATTTAGAAACTTTATGATAAAATTTTTTTTAAATACTAAAAAAATTGAAAGTATTTATTACAATAGAATGCTTGAAGAATTTAATGAAATAAAAGGAGATATTGAAATATCTAATAAATCTATTTTAAGTATTGGAGGAGGTCTAGGAGGATTAGAATTGATTTTATCTAGTTATTGTAAACAAGCTAATTTTTCAATTATAGAAAGAAATTATATTTCAAAAAAAATTATTTATGGATGGGATAACAATAACTCAGAAGCTTATAACATTTTAGATTTAACTTTTAAATTTTTAACAAACAATGGTATGTCACAAAATAATTTTAAAATTTATGATTTTGATAAAAAAAACTTGCCAATCAAAAAATTTGATATGATCATTTCATTGTATTCCTTAGATTATCACTATGATTTTGAAGTTTATGAAGACTATTTTAAAGTAATTTCAACAAAAAATACTAAGTTTATTTTTGATACCATAAGACCTGATTACTTCTATAAAAAATTTGAAAATGTAAAAATTATTGCAACCCATCATCAAACTGTTCACCGATCAAAAAGATTAATTTGCATAGATTTTAAGTAATTAATTGAACATACATTAGAAAGATATTCAAACCACCTTCACAAAATTCAATGGAACAACTTTTTGGATAAATTTTTCATTAGTCCATGCATTTTTGAATAAACCTAATGATTAGATGAAGTAATGTTTACATTATAAAACAAATTCACATTTGAAGACAGATGCATTGGCATTTCAATTGGATTATGAATCATTTTAATAATTGATAAAACATAAAACGATATACTAAAAAGAATTAATAAAATGAATTTTTTATTTGTCAATTTCTGAGTAAAATTTAAATAAATTTTACTTTTTATTAAAAAAAAAAACAAAATAT
>Ga0187833_10004601_pt1 | contig 13405 bp, 13 predicted proteins | sample ETNtaG_37_FD_167968 | JGI IMG/M metagenome (GOLD analysis project Ga0187833, IMG submission 167968) | Marine microbial and viral communities from oxygen minimum zone, Eastern Pacific Ocean - ETNP2014_SV_400_PacBio MetaG (Illumina Assembly) | ecosystem: Environmental > Aquatic > Marine > Hypoxic... | reverse complement strand
ACGATGTAAAAAGAAATAGATTACAGCCAAGAAAAGTTTTTAATAAAGAAAGCCTGGAGGAGCTAACTAATTCAATTAAAGAAAACGGTGTAATCCAGCCGATTATTGTAAGATCAGACAAAAGTTTAGAAGGCAAATTTGAGATTATTGCTGGTGAAAGAAGATGGCTTGCTTCTCAAAATGCCGGATTAAATGAAATACCTGTTATTATTTTAGATATTGATGATGAAAAATCCTTAGAATATGCAATTGTAGAAAACGTTCAAAGACAAGATTTAAATGCAATTGAAGAAGCCCAAGGATATCAAAGACTAATAGATGAATTTTCGTATAATCAGGAAAAATTAGCAAAATTTATTGGTAAAAGTAGAAGCTATATTGCAAATTCTTTAAGATTATTGGCCCTTCCAAAAGAAGTTATTTTGTATGTAGAAAGTGAAAAAATTTCAGTGGGACACGCCCGATCCTTAATTGGTTTGCCTAATGCTGCGCAATTAGCAAAAAAAATTTTAGAAAAAAAACTTTCAGTAAGACAGTCTGAAAATTTAGTTAGAGCATTAAGAAATAAAAGAAATCTAAAGATTGTGCCCTTAAAGGATAGTAATATTTTGAATTTAGAAAAATCCTTAGTAGATAAGACTGGAATCAATGTTGAGATAAAAAATAATAAAAATAATTCTGGCAAATTGTCTTTTGAATATAAAAATCTCGAACAATTAGATAGATTAATAAATATTATTAAGAATAATTATTAACTCCGTCACAAACAGTTGATAAAAAATCAAGTGTAATATTTATTGCTAGTTCATGATTTTTTTTACAGTTTAATTCTATTTCATTAATTTTTTTAATTACTAAATTTAATTTTTTTTCATTCCATAGCTTAACCTGTTTTTTAACATCTTCTTTTTCTTTCCAAAATATAGGAGGTCTTATTTGATTGAATATTCTATCTATATCTTTTTCCGAATTATTAAAACTTTTTATTTTGAGTAAGCGATGTATTTTTTTACTAAATATTTTTAATAAAATGAAAAAATCTTCAACAACAAAATTATTTTCACCAAATGTTTTATTTAATTTTTTTTTATCGCCATTTAGACATAAATTAATAATATAATCATTTTGATAATTTCTAGCTAAATTAGTTAATTCCTTTACTTGATCATAAGAAATTAATTGTTTATTAAGAGCAAAACTTTTCAGTTTGTTGATTTCATTTCTTAAATTATCTCTATCACCACTCGCTCTTTCAATTAATAAGCCAATAGATTCAGTAGATAGTTTAATTTTTGTTTGTTTAATTTCATCATTTATAATTTTTGTTAGATCAAAATTATTATCTTGATAGCATGCAACGCAAACTAAATTTTTATCTTTTTCAAATAAATTTCTAATTTTTGATTTTTTTTCTAATTGATCTGCTTTAAAAAAAATTAAAATATCATCAACACTTTTTTTTGATATTTCATTGATTAAATTAAATAATTTGTCAGTTGTTCTATTAATAAAAATGGCCTTTTTTTCATCGAATAGGGAACCAGAAAAAATTAAATTAAAAAAATTATTTTGATTTTTTATTATCTCCTCTTCTTCAAATTTCAATTGTTTATATTTTCCGTTTTTTTTTTCTTTTAATTCAATTACGGATTTCGCTATATCTTGTTTTAAACCAACATTTTCACCATGAATTAGAAATAAGTTCAAAAAATTTAAATTTTTTTTAGAAATTTCGTAACTTTTTATTAACATTTAATTTTTATTTTGTGTTTTTTAATATTTCAAAAATAATTTGTAGGGCTATTTCACTGGATAAATTTTCAACTAATTTCTTTTCAATTGATTTTTGTTCAGATTTTCTGTCACTAACATTGTATATTGACGTTTTATTATAATTTTTTTCAACAAAATTATTTTTAGCTAAAATTAATTTTATATTTACATCAACATTAATTCTTTTTGTCCTAGGTTCTCCTTTGGAGTTTTTAGAAACAGTAATTATATTTTTCAAGCCCGTTACAACTAATGATATTTTTTTTTCTTTATCAGGTTTATCCTCATATTGGGACAAAGTGTGATTAATTTTTTCTGTAACATTTTTATCACCCAAAAATTCAATATTTTCTATACTGAAATTAACCTCTTTCTTAGAAAAAATAGGAGTGTAACCACAACTTGAAAAAAATAAAAAAAGAGTAAGTAATTTAAAAATTTTTTTAGGTTTGGTCATTTAAATTATAAAGTTAATAAGTCTGTTTTTAACATAAATTTGCTTTTTAACATTGTGATTAATTAAATATTTCTTTACATTTATTTCTTGTCTAGCTTTTTCTACCACAAAATTTTCATTGGAATTAATTGGCAATTTAATCAAACTCCTTTTTTTTCCATTGATTTGAATTACAATATTACAATCCGAATCTTCCATTAAAGTCTTGCTAAAGGTGGGCCAAGAAATATTCTCTAAATGTAATTTAGGATTTAGTGCCGTTAAACATTCAGAGGCAAAATGAGGCAAAATGGGCATGATTAAGATTAAAACTTTTTCAAAATTTTTCCTTAAAGAATCACTCGAAACTTTTTGGTTTTCAAGGAAAATGACAAAATTATTATAAATATCGTAAAAGTTAGCAATGACCACATTATATTGAAAATTTTCTAAATTCTTATTTATATTAAAAAACATTTTAATAGTATATTTTTCTAACTTCTCATCTTCATTTTTATCTGTTTTTTTACTTTTTCTATTAATTATATTTATGTTTAAATTCCATAATTTTTGGATAAATTTAAATGAAGCAGAAATTCCTTCCGCAGACCATTGAACATCTTTATTTGGAGGACTATCTGATAGAATAAACCATCTTATTGCATCAGCGCCATAATTTTGAATCACATTTTCTGGATCAACTATATTTTTTTTTGATTTAGACATGGCCTCTGATGGACCAACTATGATTTTTTCTCTAGATCCTTTTTTTACAAAAGTTTTTTTATCGACTAATTCAATTTCATCTTTAGCAATCCACTTGCCCTTTTCATCTTTGTAAGTCTCGTGGCAAACCATTCCCTGGGTAAAAAGTCCAGAAAAAGGTTCAAGATATTTAAAATTGTTGTTTTGGTAGGCGATTGCACGCATAAAAAAACGTGAATAAAGCAAATGTAAGATTGCATGTTCTATACCACCAATATATTGGTCAACTGGCATCCAATAATTTAGATCCTCTTTATCGTATCCATAATTTGAATTGTGAGGAGAACAAAATCTTAAAAAATACCATGATGAATCTACAAAAGTATCCAAAGTGTCAGTTTCTCTAACAACTTCTTCATTGTTAATTTTTGTATATTTCCAGGTTGGATGTTGATCTAAAGGATTTCCTTTACAATTCAAATCTACATCCTTAGGCAAAGTTACAGGTAAATTTTTATTAGGAACGGGAATAATATCGCCGTTTTTGTTGTATGCGATTGGGATTGGACAACCCCAATAACGCTGTCTAGAGACACCCCAATCTTTAAGTCTAAAATTAATTTTTCCTTTTCCAATTTTTTTTTCTTCTAATATTGAAATAGTTTTTGACACAGAGTTATCTGGTGCGCTTAAACCATTTAAAAATTTTGAATTTATTATTTTTCCTTCTCCTGTATAAGCTAGTTTATTGATCTTAAATTTTTTTTTATCTTCATTAGAAGGCAATACTACAGGATTTACTTGTAACTTATATTTTATGGAAAAATCCAAATCTCTTTGGTCATGAGCGGGGCAACCAAAAATTGCGCCCAAACCATAATCCATTAAAACGAAATTAGCTATATAAACTGGTACTTTCATGTTGTTATCTAAAGGATTAATGGCGATTAAGTTTGTTTTAAAACCAATTTTTTCTGCATTGGCCAACGCCTCTTCAGTTGTACCAGTTTTTAAACACTCGTTTTTAAAATTAATAAATTCCTTATTATTTTCATAAAACTTTGACACAGGATGATCAATGGATATTGCTAAGAAAGATAATCCAAACAATGTATCCGGTCGAGTTGAAAAACAACTTATTTTTTTGATCTGATCATTTCCAAGTATCTCAAAATTAATTTCACAACCGAGAGATCTTCCAATCCAATTTTTTTGCATTAATTTCACTTTGTTAGGCCAATTTTTTAAATTTTCTAAATTATCTAAGAGTTGTTGTGAAAATTTTGTAATATCAAAAAACCATTGTGAAAGTTTTTTTCTTTCAACGATTGCCCCTGATCTCCAACCTTTTCCATTAATAACTTGTTCATTGGCTAAAACTGTTTTATCTACAGGATCCCAATTTACATAATTTTCCTTTTTTTTTAACAATCCTTTTTTATACATTTCTAAAAAAAATTTTTGTTGATGTTTGTAATATTCGGGATTGCAAGTAGAGATTTCTCGATCCCAGTCAATTGAAAGACCTAAAAGTTTTAATTGTCTTTTCATTGTTTTAATGTTTTTTTCTGTCCACAGCATTGGATGTAAATTATTTTCTCGTGCAGCATTTTCGGCGGGCATTCCAAAAGAATCCCAACCCATTGGATGCAAAACATTATATCCACTTAGTTTTTTATATCTGGCCAGAACATCGCCTATAGTATAATTTCTTATATGTCCCATGTGTATGTTGCCCGATGGATAAGGAAACATTTCTAAACAATAAAATTTTTTTTTATTTTTTTTTATTGAAGTTTTGAAGCTTTTTTTTTCTTCCCATGTTTTCTGCCATTTTTCTTCAGCAGTTTTAAAGTTATATCTCTGCATTCACTTATTTGATTGCAATTTTAAGAATTATTAGTTATTCCCGTGTGTTTTATTAGGTCTTTTGAACTCCTTATCTCCGTATTTTTTAATATATTCTTCTTTATTTTTTTTATATTTTCCTTTTTCAAGCAATGTAGCTGTTTTTAAAATTGCCAATTTTATTTCTTCTTCCAAAGCCGATTTAACTTTAGCTACTGCACATTGTTGAAATTTATTACAAACTTTTTTGTGGATAATGACCGAAAGCCCGTCAGCTCTAATATCATTAGATAAAAATCTTACTGTGATTTTAATCGATTCATCATTTGAGGTTCCTTCGGTATACCACTCTGTTATAATAATTCCTCCCGAGTAATCTACGTTTGCAAGAGGTAAAAAATCCAAAACTTCCAATGAAGCTCTCCATAATTCATTGGAAGAAGCGAATTCAAAATTTGTTCCGCGCTTTCCTGTCCCCGTTCCAAGTTTAAATCCTCTTCCCTCTTGAATTGCTTGTTGAACTCTTTCATCAACATTGGGGCTCACTTTTCTAGCATCGCTGGGTTTAAATATCCCACAAGATGTTAGTAGAAATAGCGATAAAAACAAAAGCAGTAAAATCTGTTTTATTGGATTAAGGCTAATCATTTCTTTTTTTTTTCAATATGTAATTAGGTACAAATATCAAAAGAATCTAATTTTAAAACAATTTTTACATTAATAAAATATTTGTTGCCTTAAAAAATGGCTAATTTATTACTTTTATTAATGTTCAGTATTAGTGATATTTTTGCAACATATCATAAAAAATATAGTATTTATTGAATTTATTTTTATATGTGAAACGATTATTTGTGATATTTGTGCATCATTCATAATAATTAATTATTATAAATAAAAAAAGGAGAAAACTTATGAATGATTTAAAGAAAATAGGGTTGTCAGCTCTTGCTGGAACACTGGCTTCTTTATCTGCTCAAGCAGGTGAAATGTCGGTTTCTGGTACTGCTGAGATATCTTATACTCAGCGTGATTCGGGTGAGATGACGGGTAACCCAATTGGTATGGGCAAAGATATAACCTTTAAAGGCTCAGGTGAACTGGACAATGGTTGGACAGTTTCTGTAATGCATGACCTTACCGATGCAGCAGCATGGGCTAGTTCTAGTATAACTATTGGTATGGGTTCATTAGGAACTCTTATCGTAGACCAAAATAGTGGCGCAGATATGGGAAGCGCACTTGATAACGTTGTGCCGATAGCTTTTGAAGAAGCTGATTACGGTATGGCTACAGGTATGGTTCTTAGTGGTGGTGCAATTAATCCTAATGGATCTATTGTTTATAAACTACCTAAATTTTCTGGGGCACAAATTGGAGTTGCTTACCAACCAAGAAACGGTGCTGCAAGTAATGCCGATGGCGGAACTTCAGAAGGTTCTGGTGGAAGAGCTTACGAATTAGCTCTTGATTGGAGTCCGGAAATGGTGCCTGGTCTTAGAGTTGGTGGTGCTGTAGGAACTTGTGAAGATTGCAATGCGGGCAACAAAGATACGGACGAACAAACTTGGTTTGCTACTTACGCATATGGTCCTTTGTCAATTGGTTACCAACGTGCAGATGAAGATAATGGCACGGATACATGGGATACAGACATTTATGGCGTTTCGGTCAATGTAAATGATGCGTTATCTGTATCTTATCAATATGGCGAAAGTGATGGATCAGCTACGACGTATACTACTGCAGAGTTCGAAGGAATTTCTGCCGCTTATAACATTGGTCCTATGGCTATTAAGTTTACCGATAACTCGGGCAAAAACATTAATGGTGTAGCAACTGATGATGATGATAATAGAGAGCTAAACTTATCGATGTCATTTTAATTTAACATAGAAGAAAGGAGATTTTTTTATGACTAAATTAAAAAACATTGGAGTAACGGCTCTTGCTGGGACGCTTATTTCTTTATCTGCCGCACAGGCAGGTGGAGTATCTGTAGGTGGATCGTATGAACTAAGCTATACGATGCTTGATCATGAGAAGGTTACTGGTAACCCACTTGGTATAAAGAAGAACCTTAGTTTTGGTGCCGGTGGCGATCTTTCAGACGGTGGTGGAGTAACGTGGGCTACAAATATTGGTTGGACGGATGCAGCAGGTTTGTCTAGTGCGAGCATGGCCATAAATATGGGTGGAATAGCGACTCTTACCTATGATTCCGGAGGTGGAGGTACAGGAGCTAATGCAGTTGACAACATTGTGCCAACAGCCTGGGAAGAAGTAGACTATGGTTTCGCTACTGGAATATCTGACGTTGGAGCAGTTTCAGCTTCTAAGGGTGTGATTAACTTAACAGTTAAGGCGCCTGTTGCTGGTACTGGATTTTCATTATCGTATGCGAGTAGAATGAATGCAGGTCATCAAGCTGATGGTGCTACTGGCGGTGGTGATGGAAATAAAGGTTTAGATCTAGTTATCGACTTTGTTGACTACGATGCAGCTCAATTTGGTTTTAGATGGGGTTTAGCTGCTCAGACGGAGCTCATGCAAAGAAACTGTAAAAATGAGGAACGAAACCTTCAAAATACTGGGGATTTCAATTCTTGCAACGATGGTTATAAGCACAATCCGTATGCTGGTACTATGTTTACGAAACTGCAATTGGGTCCTATACATATAGGAACTCAAGCAACGTTCAAGAACCTAGCAACAACCAAAACGACCGATGTGATGAATACAAGATCGATTGTAAGTGGTATCGCCGCAGTATTTGGTGATACTCTGTCTCTCAGTTACGGTGTAGGGTATGATAAATATAGATACAATGACCGTAATAGAGGCGTCACAGTGACCGTAGGAGGTGGAGGTAATGGTTGTACTGTTCAACACGTTGGCCAATCACATATTTGTGGTAGTGATGAGCATGAATATATCACGACTAAATACCGAGGCTTTTCTGCAGCATTGAACTTAGGTCCTGTAGCATTAAAAGGAACTAGAAACCATGCTGATAGCGGAGAAAAAACTGGTCTATACTTACATGACACTACTCATACTGAGATAAATCTATCAATTGCGTTTTAAGCTAAATTAAATTAATTTATAAAAACCGGCCTAAATTTTTAGGCCGGTTTTTTTTTAGGTAGTTTATTCCAGCCATTCCATAGATATTTAGCATTTTTAAAGTATTTATGTTATTTTTTCTTATTCCTCCCAAAGCAATAGACTTCCTCTTATATTTGAGAGTTAATAACCCAAATCTGCAGACTCCAAAATATTTTCTACTCTTTTCAACTCTAAATACGGGCGATAAAAATATTGCTTCACATCCCTGGTCTATTTTTTTTTTAATTTCCATTTGATTATGAGCCGATCCAATAATTTTAAAGTTTTTGTCTAGGCTTGCTTTATTCAAAGTAATTCTTTTATTAAATGAGGGTATATAAATTCCATCAGTTTTAAATTTAATTGCTAACCTCAGATTGTTTGAAATATAAAATTTGAATTTTTTTTTATTGCAATAAGATCTTAACTTACAGATATCAATTTCATTTTTTTTTTTTGAATAATTTCTGTAAATTATTCCCAAATCTGTGATATCGTTTTCTAAAATATTTTTCTCATATTTATCAACAAACAAAAAATATTTTGGTAGTTTATTTTTATGCATAATGTTGTTGAAAGATTAATAGCGATTCAATCCGAAATCAAAGAACTTTTAATAAAAAATAATTCAAAAAATAGAGACCTTAATATTATTATCGTTTGTAAGACTTTTTCCATGGATAAAATTTTACCGTTAATTGATGCCGGCCATGTCCATTTTGGTGAAAATAAGGTCCAGGAAGCCGAGCTGAAATGGAAAGAAGTTAAAAAAAAACATTCAAATATTAAACTACATATGGTCGGCAAGTTACAGACAAATAAAGTCAAAACAGCTTTAAATATCTTTGATTATATCCATTCGGTTGATAATTATAAATTAGGTGAAAAAATTATTAAATATGAAAAAGACCTGAATAAAAAGATCAAAACCTTTGTCCAAGTTAATGTTGGAGAAGAATCTCAAAAAAGTGGTATCAGTCCAAAAAGTGTAAATCAATTTGTAAGCTATTGTAAGAATAGTCTTTGTTTAAATATAATTGGACTAATGTGCTTACCGCCAATAAATGATAATCCAGAAAAATGTTTTTTGCATTTAAATAAACTCAGGAATCAAGCGGATCTCTGTCATTTAAGCATGGGCATGTCGAGCGACTATCAAACTGCAACAAAATGTGGATCAACGTTCTTAAGAATTGGTTCAAAGATTTTGGGCGAAAGAAATAGCAACTAACCAATTTTTATTTTGTCATTCGATTTAATACATTTTATCAAAATTAAAAAATCTTTAAAGCTGATAGCTATACAGCCAGTTGTTGGCTTGTAGCTTTGGGTTAAATGCAAAAAAATTGCACTACCTTGATGGGGAATTGTTGGATTTGTATTGTAATTAATTGGAATTAACATGTCATATTTATGATCTTTTCTAAATAGTTTTTCACCTTTTTTTTTGGATTTTAAATTAAATTCTTTATTATATCTTTTGTCGTTTGGATTATTACACCAACCCATGTATTTTTTTATTACTTTATATTTTAAATGGGTATTTATTTTTTTAATTCGATCAGCTCGATAATAAAGCTTTCCTAGTTTAAAAATTCCTCGTGGAGTAGCTTTATCACCTTCTTTTTTATTTTTTTTTATTCCCAATTTACCTAAAACGCATCTAAATCGGAATTTTTTATAAATCAAAACCCCATTTTTTTTTATTTTTATTAACATGGTGTATAGTTTTAAAATGAAAAATATCACATTGAATATTATAGAACAGAGAATTTTAGCCGATGTTCTTAAGGAAAAAGAAGATATTATAAAAATGAATATTTTATTTTTTGAAAATTTAGGTGATTATTTAAAAAATATTAAAGATAATATCGCAAAAGATATTATAGTTACTCATCTTTCTAATTTTGAATCAATTGAGCAATCTAAGTATAAAATTGATAGTCCTATTTTTTATTTAACTAGCAAAAAGAATAAAATAAATGTTAAAACAAAGTTACAAAAATATGAATTAATTTACTGTCCTTTTAATTTAAAGAACTTTGTAGAAAAAATAAATTTAGCACATATTAAATCCAGGTTTTTGATTAATTCAAGAGTTGCACTCTTAAACTATGTAATTAATTTAAATACCAGACAGATTATCGACGATCAAAATAAATTAAAATTGACAGAACGAGAAATAGACTTTTTGCTATTTCTTAAAAATTCCAAAAAACCTCAAACAATAAAAAATATTCTCGAATCGGTTTGGGGATATTCTGAAGAGATGGAAACTCACACAGTTGAAACTCATGTTCATCGATTAAGAAAAAAATTTTTAGATTCTTTTAATGACAACAATTTTATTAAAAATAACAAAAAAGGCTATTATATTTAGATGGGTCGAAGAAATCCAATAGCAAAAGGCTTGTATTCTTCAAAGTACAAAAAAAGAATTGTAAAACCCAAAAAAGGCAAAGGAAGCTTTAAAAGAAAAAAAAATAATATTAATTTAGCCTAGCTCCAATTTTTTGAATAATTTTTGAAGCCATTTTAGTTCCTTTTCCAAGGCTTTCCTTTATTGATAATTTATTAACATAACCATGTAAAAAACCTGCGGCAAAAAGATCACCAGCTCCTGTCAAATCAACAATTTTTAAATTTTTTTGACTATCACATTCAATTACTTCATTTTTTTGTATTGCAAGACTTCCTTTTTCACTACGAGTAATAACAATTAGTTTTCCAATTTGTTTGCTAAATGAAATTACTTCATCAAAGTTTTTGGCATCAATTAAAGATAAGATTTCTAGTTCATTGGCGAATGTAATGTCTAATTTATTATTCACCAAATCCAAAAAACTTTTTTTATGACGATCAACACAAAACTTATCTGATAATGTCATTGCTGTTTTTTTGGAGATATTTATAGCTTTATTAAAAGCAGTTCTAGGTTCACCCTCATCCCACAAATAACCTTCTAGAAAAATTAATTCACTATTTTTAACTGCATTTTCATCAATATCTTTATCATTAATTTTCCCAGCTATACCTAAAAAAGTACACATAGTTCTTTCAGAATCTGGAGTAATTAAAATCAAACAAGTTCCCGTTGGTATTGCTTCTTCTTTTTTTTGGTAACAATATTTTACCTTTTCATTTACTAAACTTTTTTCGTATTTATTACCTAATTCGTCATCATTTACCTTTCCAATGAAAGAAACAGGATTTCCTAATTGTGATAACCCAACTATAGAATTTGCAACAGAACCACCTGCTATTGTTTCTTCAATATTCAAATTTGATAATAGTTTTTTAAATTCAGTCTCATCAACAAGTTTCATAGTGCTTTTTACAAGATTATTTTCAGATAAAAAACTTTCTTTTATTTTGCAAATTACATCAACTATAGCATTCCCAATTCCCAATACTTTCATTAGAGTTCCTTTTGGTTATATTTACAATATTTGACTATGACACATTTCTTACACGATGGTGTCCTTGATTTGCAAGTATATCTTCCGTGCAAAAGCAACAAGTGATGTGAGTCTTTTAAATATTTTTTTGGAACTATTTTGTATAGGGTCTGCTCTACCTGATCCGGATTTTTACCAGGGGCCAATCCAGTTCTGTTGCTAACTCTAAATATGTGAGTATCAACCGCAATAGTTGATAACCCAAAACCTTCATTTAAAACTACATTTGCAGTTTTTCTTCCTACTCCTGGAAGAGCAAGCAAATCATCAAAATTTTTTGGAACTTTTCTGTTATGTTTTTCAATCAATTGTTTGGATAATAAATAAACACTTTTGGCTTTATTTCTAAAAAGTCCAATGCTTTTAATTATTTTTTCTATTTTTTTTCTTCCTAATTTAACAAAATGTTCAGGATTATTATAATTTGGGTAAATATTTTTAGTTACGTTATTAACATTAACATCAGTGCACTGGGCAGATAAAACAACAGAAACTAAAAGAGTAAATTTATTTTTGTATTTAAGGTCACTTCTAGGATTTTTTATTACTCTACTTAGATTTTTAAAAAGAGAATTTATTTCCCTTGATTTCATTTAAAATTCAAGACATTTCTCATTGAATAAAGAGCAGGTTTTTTGCCCATTAACCATATTGCCGCAGTTAATGCACCTTCAGAATAAAGAGCTCTGTCAAATGCTTCATGATCTAAGGTGATAGTTTCTTTTCCGCTCGAAAAAAAGACTTTATGGTTTCCTACAATTTTACCTTTTCTGATTGAATTAAAATTAACTTTTTTGCCGTAAGGAAAGGTTTTTTTATTTAAAAATTTTTTTCCCATTAATTTATAAAAATCCTTATTTTTTCCTGTTGCAATACCTTTTCCAAGCATTAAAGCAGTTCCTGATGGATGATCTTTTTTATGTTTATGGTGTACTTCAAAAACTTTACTTAAAAAATTATCTCCAAGTGATTTGGATGCTATTTCAGTTAAATGCATTAACAAATTTATTCCCAAACTCATATTACCAGCTTTAAGTATTGGAATCCTTTTTGAATATTTTTTAATTAAATTTTCCTCCTTTTTAGAGAATCCAGTTGTTCCAATAACTACATTTTTTTTTAATTTTGATGCAATTTTTAAAACTTCCAATGTGCATTTTGGAATTGTAAAATCTATAATCACATTTGCTTTTTTAAATGCAGATACCGAATTTAATTGAGGTCTCAAACCACATATTTTTTTGTTAATTATTCTATTTTCTGTAAGTGAAACCACTTTAAAATTTTTTGAATTTTTAGATGACTTAATCAGTTGTTCTCCCATTCTTCCAAGACATCCAGTAATAGTTAATTTAATTTTACTCATTTAATTTTTCCAAAAATTCTTAGCTTTTTCAAAGAAATTCCTAATATTAGGCGTTGTTTTGTTATTTTCAAGAGTCCTAAATTTTTCTAAAAGTTCTTTTTGTTCTTTATTTAAAGAGATTGGTACTTCTGTTAATACTCTAATATATAAGTCACCATAATCTCTGCTTCTCATTATTGGCATACCTTTGTCTCTTAATCTAAATTGTTTACCTGTTTGAGTTCCTGCAGGAATTTTAACTTTTGCTTTTCCACCACCAATAGTTGGTACTTCTAAAACAGTTCCAAGGGCCGCATCAGCTATTGATATCGGAAATTCAAAAAAAAGATTTTCTTCGGATCTTTTAAAAATATCATGAGAATTAACATTTATAAAAATATATAAGTCCCCGTTAGAACTTCCTTTTACTCCAGCCTCACCTTTGCCAGATAGTCTAATTCTTGTTCCATCATCGACTCCCATGGGAATAGTAACTGATAATTTTTTGTAAGTTTGTTTTTTTCCTCTGCCCCTGCAATTTTTACATGGATTAGAAATTTCTTCACCTGAACCTCCACATTGGCCGCAAGTTTGTTGAACTGTAAAAAAGCCTTGATTGGACCTAACCTGGCCATGTCCACCACAAGCAGAACATTCATTAGGACTGGAGCCTGGCTCGGAACCGTGGCCATTGCACCTGTCGCATTTCTCAGATGATGAATATTTAATTTC
>Ga0187833_10004599_pt1 | contig 13413 bp, 14 predicted proteins | sample ETNtaG_37_FD_167968 | JGI IMG/M metagenome (GOLD analysis project Ga0187833, IMG submission 167968) | Marine microbial and viral communities from oxygen minimum zone, Eastern Pacific Ocean - ETNP2014_SV_400_PacBio MetaG (Illumina Assembly) | ecosystem: Environmental > Aquatic > Marine > Hypoxic... | reverse complement strand
TCGGAATCGTCTAGTAGCGTGGCAATTGTTTCAATGATCTTAGCTGCCGACCACATAACCATTCCGGGGTCTTTCTCTAAAGCGGCCTTAAAAATACCCCAAGCCTTTCCACCCCAAGACATTATTATATTACTTGCTGTATCCAGCTCTCCTCCAGAGTATCCCCAATTAACATTTCCTTTATCACTACGGAGCAACCAATCTGGAATAGTCTTTTCTCCTCCAAAGCCAGAGCTTGTAAAGGTATCAATATCTATGGGATAAGAATCAGGCAGTTGAGTCGGCAATATATCTTCAGTAGTAGTAGTTACTGGAATATCCTCAGGATAAACACCATAATTGTGTCCCGGTTGATACTGCACTGAATCAGACAGAACTGGTTGATTCGACCATACATTTTCGGTAGTAGTAGTTACTGGATAATCAAACTCTTCAATCGAAAAAGTTGGATCATATACCCCTGCACCTTCTATCTCTGCCGCATTAGCTCTACCTACAAAGAAATCATAAAAGGAATTGTATTCAGCATCCATTGAATCAAACAATGGATTAATACGTGGCCCACTGATAAGACCCCCTGCTTCAGCAACAGTTGCACCTGTTTCTCCCATAGCAGAAATCATTCCTGCGGGGTCAGTAGCCATCTCTGGCACAAAGGTAGACGCATCAGCAGCCATCTCTGGCATACTATCTATAGGTATATTAGCAGACGTATCTATCCCTTCTATCCCCTCGTCTATCCCCTCGAAATCCAAATCAAACAAACCATCTGTAGAAGGTTGAGTACCTAATAAGCCAGTCTCAAGAGGAGGAGTAGTTGTTACATCAAGAGGGGTTCCAGCAACAGAACCCGCACCACTGTAAGGGAATGTTTCTGCACTATACGGGGCTGCATCAGCCAAGATAGAAGGATCGGCAGACATTGCAGCTTCTGAAATAGGCATTCCACTACTGACATTCCCCATCAAGGATTTGCCCCACTCAGTTATCTGAGGCCAGCCACCTGATTGAAAGCCCGTCATGTATCCGTAGCCTACATAAGCAGCGGCAGCAATCAAAAGAACAGGAGCAATCTTCTTTAAAGCCTTGCCTACCTTCTTTATAACCTTTCCTATTGTCTTTACAATGCTTCCCATTTAATTCTCCTTGGGTAAAACGTAACTATCGCCCACTCTTACGGCTCCCAATTTCTCATATAGTTTCTTTGTTCTATTCATATCTCCAATCCCAGATGTAATTCCAAGGTTAATCTCTGCCACACCTTTGTTTACTCTGGCCCATTGGATGTATCTTCTTAAGAGACTTGAACCCCAGCCTCTTCCTTTCGTGGTTACATAAAAGAAAAGATCAGCGGATTGTTTCTTTCTGGAGTACCATAACTGGTTAGTAACACCAATGAAGACACCCTCTATTACGCCAACTATCTCTACTACATTAACAAGATGTTCTGCTGAGAGAATGCAAACTTGAACATTCTTTCTGATAATTTCTTCAGCTAAAGGAACATCTTTAGAGGAGGATTCTTTATGCGCTTCCTTAACAACTTTTATTATTTGAGGAATGTCGCCATTAACAGCGGCTCTAATCACTTATTTATTGTTGGCCCCAATTATTCTTCCACTTATCTATCCACTCGCCCGGTGATACATTACTACCAAATATCAAATCCCATATATATGCGCTGGCTTCTGCATTGTCTGATATGGATTTCAAAATATTAGCCGCATCAACCTTCAATCCCTGCAACTGTACGTCTATACCCATCTTACCCAATTCAAACTGAAGATCAGCTAGGTATTTAGAGGTTTGTGCCCTAACGTCCATTCCATATTTTTGAACATCTATGCCATATTTTTTAATTTCGGCACCTACATCTATACCATATATTTGGGTATCAATACCATATTTTTTAATTTCGGCATCAGTATCTATTCCATATATTTGGGTATCAATGCCATACGCTTTCAATTCGGCATCAGTATCTATTCCATATCTTTGTAACTCAGCGGCAACTTTTGTTTTCCATCTGTTAGTAATATCCGCTATGTTAGCAGCCTGAATCTGATAACCACCAGCTATGTGGGATAATGTTTCTTGAATAACACCCTGTAATCGAGTGTTCATATCTTCATAATAAGCCGTGTTCTGCAATGTTCTATGCCTTTCAAGCATTCTTGCATCAGCTTCTGCTATAGGACCAGCTACAGAGAAAAGCGCTCTCATAACCTCCTCTTGTGCCATAGAAGAATTACGGCCCAAACCGCGACCAGCCATGGCTCTAACCCTAGATTCTGCCGCTTGCCTAAATAGTGGGCTGTTCTTATCAAGGATAGAAGCTATTCTATTTTCTACAAATTCATCATCAGATACTGGTAGTAACTCAATGTTAGTTGGGATAATACTTTTATCAGGGTTATACTCTGGACCATCATATATTGCTTTCTCAGTAGGCTCTGATGGAAGATTTATATTAGTTGTCTTTTCATAAGTTGGTGCCGTACTAGTCTTTTTATATTTTGGTGCCGTACTAGTCTTTTTATATTTTGGGTCAGTTGGTTTAGTGCCTGTGCCTGTGCTTGTGCGTGTGCGTGTGCTCGTGCTTGTACTAGTAGAAGTAAAATTTTTAGCACCAGAAAGACTCCTACCTTCTGATTTACCATACTCATGATAATGCATAGCACCATATTCAGCTTCGGTTACTCCTTTACCCTTCCAATTTTTTTCGTAATCAGCTCGAAGGTCAGAATACTTATTTAAATATTTGGCGTACTTGGGGTCTTTTATACCTTGACTTCCATCAGGTCCGGGGCCATATGGTTTAGAGTTGCTACTAGTATCTTTTTTCTTTTTAGCTTGTTTTTTGTCTAACTGATAGTCGCCGCCGCCGCCGTTGCCGTTGCTCATCTCTTTAATCCTCTATCAGAATATTGAATTACAGCACCCTGTAATGTCACCGGCTTATCGTAGATGGAACTATTTTTTATAAGAATTCCCATATTCTCCCCTTGTCCTGCAATTCTTGTCCTTGCTTTATCCATGATAGCAACACCTAATGTGTCGTTTGAAACGTCATCTACATTCCATTCGTCATTTGTGACATCTACAGAGTAAACAGTAGATGTAGGGACAGTCCCATCTCCATAATTAAAATCTGGATATATGTCTAATGTCGTACTAGTATCAGCAGATAACTCTAGCAAAATTTCTCTAAATCTTTTCTTAAGTTGTGGAGTCCCATAATGGGAATAAGCTAATCTAACAAAAGATGCTACCGTAGCTCCATCAAAGGATGTACCAGAATCAATCTTTCTAACGTAGCCGTCATCAAACCCACCGTATAGAACCTCATCTCCATTAGAATCTTCTGTGGAGCAAGAACAAATTATTTGATCAGACAGAGTAAAAGGAAGTATTCCTTCATTCTTTCCGTTTATAAACGTCATTGCTATTCCAGTCTTGTCATTAAAATAAAGTCTGTACTGGTTTTTATCCCTCACTCTCAATGAGGTGATAATCTTATCTTTATATTTCTGTACGAGAGGGTCTACTTTTTCTGATATAACGGACTGCTTGAAGTCTCCAAAATTCAAAGAAGATTTTATAGATGTGATTCCTCTATCATCTAAGAATATAGTGTTATGTATTTTTTGTACTGTTTTATCTACAGCACCTGAACCACTATAAAATGTTGTTAGATTCCAATCAGCAGAAGAAGTTCCATACAAGATATAAGTATTGTTTCTTCCAAATACTGCTAGAGCATCTTTAGATTCTACAGATAGTCCTGTTATTTCATCACCAACAACAATTTCAGCAGCGCCAGATGTAGTGCTGAAAATGGTAGGTAACTGTATGCTTGAGTTTTGTACAGAGCCTTTGGGGAATGTAAGAAACAAATGATTATTATAAGTCTCTACGTACTTTGGTGTATCAACACCCATTCCAGTGCGTATTTTTATAAAAGTGGTACCGTCATACTCAAATGCATTATCTACATTATTAGAGCAGTACATCTTTTCAAGACCTTCAGTACCTTTGAAATTGAAATTTACAAAGTCATAAGAACCACCGGCTTGCATTGTCTGAGCATATTGAGTCCCGTAAGCTTTGGCAATTGTTTGGGAAGCTGGTTGTCCTGAGCCATTTATCTCAGCCCTTTTTGCCCCCAAAACGGTAATGTCTTCACCGTCAGTCCATGTGCCACTGCTACTTATAACAGATAAAAACCCTGCTGCATTATCAGTAGACCATGCGCCAGATGCTATCTGAATCTTTTTCACTGTTGCAGTCTGACCAGAAGCTCCACCTACTATAGCGTCACCTTCTAAAATCTCTACACTACCTACGTCAAAAGCAATCGTAGGACTACTAAGGTTCTCATCTGTTACGAAAGTACCAGTAACACTTGTTAAAACAACTGTCCCGCTTGCGCCTGTATCCCAGTTTCCATAATAGGAAACACCTGCTATGGTTCCAGTTGCTCCACCTGCACCAGTTAGAACAGCGCCGACAACCATTTCACCATTGGTTGTTGTTGAATCAAAGTTAAGTGCAGTTCCTAAATCTACTTCTGACCATCCAGCAGAGGTTGACTGATACATGCCAGCGGAGGCTCCACCAGTTTTATTTCTGAAAGCATATATGTCACCGCTGTATCCCCATACACCTAGAACATTTCCCTCACCCGGAACTACAGTTATAGTATCTCGTTGATCTTCTATCGCTATCTTTGCTTCAGCAACAATAGAAGAGCCGCTGTATTTATCCCTTAATACTGGAGGACCATAAGCAAGAGCGGTTGCTAAAAGCCCCATTATCCAACCCGAAAGACCGATAACTGCCCGTAGTGCATTTGGAAATTCTCAGACCCAGCATCTCCATGTTTTACTTGTGCTAACAAATCTGTATAAGTTGTATGTCCAGTAGTATCAATTATTCCAGAAGCAGATACCATGTTATCTAAAGTTGCCGCTACTCTTTGAACCGCGCAGTCATAACCGGGATATACTACACTTCCACCAGTATCTTGTGTTGCAATTCTGAACGTCCATATTACAGTGTCCGTTCCAGTTTGTGCAAAACTAATACCAAGATTGACCATGAAGAAACCTTTGTCATATATCCTGATCCTATCATTAGCAAAATCAGCATCAGTTCCTACAGTCGTTGAAGATACAGTTCCAGTATCGTCCTCTGCATCTGCCCCTGTGCTTCCTGCATTCCAATCTATTGTCGTAGTTGTAGCGGTTGCGATTGCCTGACTTGCCGGTGTTCCGGCCTTAGCGCATATAGTTGCATACCCGCCCATTCCAGACTCTGTAAATTGTCTAACCATCTGGGCTGTAATAGCGCCAGTGGTATTATCAGCAAAGCTAGTTCCAGTTAGAACCGCTCTTGTTTTTCTTAACGCTGTTGGTGTTCCCATTATCCATACTCCACATTAAATGCGCTACCAAAAGCGCTATCTTTATTTAAAAAATACATTGTTTCTCCGTCTTGAAGTGTTCCACTTACTACTGTAAAATATATATACCCCTCCGCATTTGAATTAGAAAATGATCCAGCTGACGCATCGCCAGTTACATCTTCAATGCTAACTTGCAGCACAGAACCTAAAGTGCCACTAGTTCCCCCTTTAAGTAAATCGCCAACTGAAGGAATTTGTAGATCAAAAGCACTACTAAAAGCACTGTCGAATACCGAGTCTCTAGCAGTACCAATAGTAAAAGGAATTCTATAAAAGGTTATTTCGGAGGGTAATGTTTGCCCGTCAAATCTTTCATACCCATCTAACCTTCTATATCTTCCACGAATGTCTACTTCAAAATTATTAGCAGCAACTAACTCGCCAGGCCTCATAGATAAGGCAGGGTCGACCATATTAATCCCACCCTCGAAAGGAAAATAATTAGACTTCAAACCAGAAGGCCTGATCTCTCTTCTAGTTAGTCTGGTCATTGCGGAACTACTGTAAAATTAGATATATCCTGCGCCTTAGAAAACCTTCTATTCTTTTGCCCCGGTAACTGATCAGCCTCAAGCTTGTCTAGCAAATCCTCAAACTCAGCTAATGCACCGGATAAAATTTCAGGAGCATCTTCATTTTCAGCATAGTATATTTTCGCTCTCGATGTTATTATCTTATGCAGTCTTGGGGGTATAGCCGATACATCTGCATCTGCCGCTAGTTCAGTAGGAGTTGCCCAATACGCAACAGAAATAGCTGTAGTTGCATCTGGGGTTGGGTATACGTCTATAACATTATCAGGCTTTACTGAGAATACTTCTGGTGTGCCTGATTCAACTACGCCCATCTTATACTCTAAATTGTAATCATCCCAATGCATGTACTCCAGCTCTTGATAAGAGTCTGTAGCTTTAGAAAAAACAATAGCATCTAGTTTCCAATTACCTACATCACTTGGAGATGTTAATGTGGATGTTCCAATAACTGGGGTAATACTAGCTTCTGTCCATAAGAAATCCCAATTAAACCACCTACTTTGTATATCTAGATCGGCTTGCTTCACATAACGCACGACAGCATTCTCTTCCTCTGAAAGGGAAGTTGATGTAACATCGTCTGGCCCTGTTCCTGGGATACCAATATCCCTCGCCATATTCTGACACAAAACTAAGTAAGTACTCATATCAAATTTTTCACTATTCTATTGTAAACATCGTTAGGGTTTATCTTTGCAGCGCACATTGCTCCTCCAGTCTCACTATCCCTATTGCAGGTGTCAAATCCATAATGCATTTTATGGCATGGAAAACAAAAATTATCATAATGATCGGGCTCTAACGAGGTTGTATTCTTCCAATGCTTAGAAAGATTTTCTTTAGATGAATGAGATAAAAGAACTATTTTATGGTTATTTAAAGAAGATGCAGCATTTAGAACCCCTGTTTCAGGACCAACAATAATAGAACAATGTGGCAAAAACGAAAGAGTATTTCTAATACTCCATTCTCCTGATTTGGTTATAACCCTTTTCTCTTTTTCCCACCCAGACTCTAAGAGCTTGCAAAGTTCGTCACCAATAGTAATAAAAGAAATATCATTTCTTAATGACAAAACTTTAGACATCACAGTATCAGTCCAAGGGTAGACTTTATGAACAGAAGAGCCAGACAACGCCCATAAAATAACATGCTTAGACTTTATCTTCCTTCTGGTTTTTTTGGCCCAATCCCTTTCCTCTTTGGTAGGGAAAAATCTTGGATTAAATACATGGGGGACATCAGCTATATCATGAATTCTTTCCATATAGTTAACATCACACAAATCATGTACTTCTTCTTTAGTGAGGTTATAAAACTTTGGGCTCCCTGGAACCCTCGTATTTACCCCATAAAGCTTTTCAGTTCTATCCCCTACTAACAAAAGAGAGCCTTCTATAGACTCTGATAACTGAATAAATTTATCAAAACACGGAGACATCTTCTCCCAATATTCTGTTAGCATATCAATAGATATTTGATCAGTTCTCTGAACTAAAAGCTCATCTATATTGGGGTCGCTCTTGCATATATCCTCACCTCTTTCTGTAACATTTACACATACTCTATAACCCTGATCTTTTAGCAAAGGTAGTATAGATGCTACTTGTATCATATCGCCAAAACCACCGTATCTAACAACACATGCAGTCTTAGCTCCCCTCTTGCCCCCAAAATCTTGGGGAACAAAATCATTTACATCCTTTTCAGGAACTACTATTTTTTTCACTGTTTATTTAAAACGCCCATCCTGCTATGACGCCGCTTCCTCTAACCATTTCACCATTTACTCGACCTTCATTGTTTGTTCTTCGCTGCGCTCGTCTATACTCCATATCTCTCTCATCAAATAATTGAGAACCACTGGTGTATCCTTTAAGCACAGCTTCCGTATGGCCATACCCAACATCAGGTGTTTCAACCATACCACCAATAAATGCTTCGATTGAATTCATTCTTTTAGCCATTCTAATCTCCTTTGGATTAGGGGCGGTTTCCCGCCCCGTCACCAATTTATTTTAGCACCATTCAAACTTTCCACGATCAGTGGAGATGTTTGATTTAGCTGTACCCTGTGGCATCTGGTTCTTACCTACACTGTCCATACCTAGAGATTTTAAAGACTCTCCGGATATGTCCTTTTTTTCGATAAGACCGTTCTGATTAACCGTTGGGTGATTATTTGCAGTATCTTTAGCCATAATATCCTCCTAGTACCATTCGACTTCAGCGTATGCATAACCCTTTCCAGCAGCCGTGCCAGAATCAGTCGCCTGAACATAGGTAACTTCAATCTGAGTATCGGCAGGAAGAGCTTCTACAAGGACGCAATTCGAGTCATCTTGGTTGTTAAAAGTTTCAGTGGCCGCAGTAGTATCGTCGACTTCAAGCTGACCATAGTAGTTTGCATCACCAGTCGTGCCAAGCAAAACTTTTCCAGTGATGGTATCATCTGCAAAAGTTTCAGTTACATGCACTCCGATGTTTTTCAAACTACCCTGTTTACCACTTGGGCCTTTAAAACTCCACGCAGTACCAGTGCCAGCAGCGAAATCAGTTTCCACTGTGTCTTGGTAGATATATGCTCTTGGATCACTATAACTCATAATAATATCTCCTTAAGCCGCGCTATCCCACATCACTATACGTGACTGGGCTGCTTGTGTGTGAGTAATGCCAAATCCGCCAAGATAATACCACGCCACGCCACGGTCCCTCCCGAAGTCCCCAGGAATTTTCCCGCGAATTTCTTCAGGAACCGCAATAGCTTCAGCAACAGTATCCTCGCCAAAGAACAAAGCCCAATCAGATTTGCCATTGGTCCAAGCAGCGGCAGCAGTGCCCATGCCAGTACCCTTAGCGATGTGAGTTTGTTCTACGAATCTAACGCCTTCGTAACGACCAATTTCGCCATTCATAATCATCTGAAAACCAGGATCAACATACTGCTTGATTGCCTCTAAGTCGTCTTTCAGAGCTCGCCATGTTGACGGCCATGCTAGAGCGTAATAGTCATCATCAGCATATGCCGGGATGTTACGTTCTTTCATATAATCAACAATAAGCTTAACATGCTCTTTAGCTAAAGCAACGTTATTATTAACAGCGCATACACCGTTAGTCGTAGTCGTGAGAGCTGTCGTGCTGGTCCCACTCTCGGGAACAACTCGTAGCTTACATGCATTAAACTGTGTAGCTGCTAGATTATCGAATGCCTTCTTGGCATCGTTCTTCAATACTTTCCGTACCACCTCAGCCACCGGCTGCTCAGAGAGATCGTCTAACTTGCCCGTCCACGGTACAGAGTTACCCGCTTCCGTGATCGTCATTGTTCCCTGAGAGATAGTGAATGAGGTTTCGGGGACTGTATTGGTTTCAGTGAGAGTAGTACCTTGGGTAGCCACATCACTGTACACGTTCCAATGGAATGTATCACCTCGGTGAAGTCCCTGGTGCGCTGCGTCTTTTACATCGCAGAACTGACGGAACTTAACCATCGGCTGAACTGCCATACGTAACAGGCGGCTCAGATTGTCGGCATACATATAACCACCAGAGGTGCTAACTGACCATACTTGTCCAGCCATAATTACCTCCTATAGAAGTTATAATAATTGGCCTCTAGCCTTTCTCATCTCCTGAACTATTTCAGAAGGTGACATAGGAACTTGATCAGAACCTATATTGGCAGAAGCCCTCGCAGATTTTGGTTGTTGCACAATTTTCTTTTTGCGCTTCAACCTACCATTTGAATTAGGCATAGTTCCAGCCCATTCACGAGTATACTCAGCAGCAGCTTTTATAATTTCAGCCGGTGTCCAATCAGGATTCTCCTGTGTTAGGGTAACCGTTTTATTATCAGCTACAGTCCTAAGCTCTGGCGATTCTGCTATATCAGGATACTCATCTTCAAAGGACCTAACCGCTTCCTCAAGACTTTTCTGATAAACAAACTGCTTTTGCTTTTGAACTTCTGCTTTTTTACTCTGGTCATAGGACGCTATTGCCCTATGCACAACCTCTTCTACATTTTGGGTAGCGTTACCGCGCCCACTATTTGACAAGGTTTTTAATAGACGAGCTGCTTCAGCAGCATCATCTTCAAATAAAGCACTGTGATATTTTTCAACTATGTCGTCCATATCATCTGCTTCATTTTCAGTAGAGGCGTCCTCTTGGGGTGGCCTGCTATTTATTTTTTGCACATATTGATTTATCTGCTGTTCTCTAGCCAAAAGAGCTCTCTCTTTAGCAGATGCAGCTTCAAATCTTTGTTGGGAGGCTTTATCTTTTTGATGCGATGTTTTTAAAGAATTGAAATCTACTTCAATCTCATCGCCATCAACTTTAATCCTAGTCTTCCAACCTTCCCCATCGTGCCAGATAGGAGAATCTGGTACTTCTTCGGACTCTTCAAATGCAAGGTCCTCTTCAATAATCTCTTTACTCCTTCGGTCATAAATTTCTTCTAAAGCCTTTTGTCTATTAGAAGGATTTAAATTATTCTCTTCTACAGGCGCGTCTTCAGAAGTTTCTTTGACCTCTTCTAACGCATCCGTCTGGGTAGCGTTTTCCATTTTATGTTCCTATGATTCTAATTCACCGGAAGTTTTATATCTTGAAATAATCTCTGCATTTTCTCCGGTTGAAATTACAGAGGTTAACCACCTTAGTATATTTATGGGAGAAGATAATTTATCACTAATCCCCCTATACATTAAAATCTCTTTTTCTGCAGAAAGACTCCACCTAGTTTCAGACATCTTTTGTAACTCTCTAATTCCTTCCTTATATTCATTGGTGGCTTTTTCTAAAATAGCTTGACCAATTGACGTATTAAGAAACTCTCTAGTGTCCCTGCCTACTCTTATTCTTTTTACTAAATCATCTATCCCTACTTCGGATGGATCATAGTAGTCCATTATAGCATCCCTAGTTTTTTAATAACTTTATTATACTGCTCTAAATCGTTGCTTACTTTAGCCCAGCTAACACAATTAAAGTCTCTGCACAGCTGTGGTCTTTCATTGTAAATTCCACATTTATATCCAATTTCATCATTACCTTCTATATGAGAGCACCGAATCCTTATTCCTTTTGCAGTATCTTTAATATGATCATGCTTTCCTACTATAGCCCGTAACCACTCCATCTGCCTAGGTTCTTTCCAATTAGGCTTGAGCTCTATCTCGCAGCATATAGCGCAACTCTTGCAAACGCTTTCTGTAATATTAACCTCTTGAAGAGGCCACTCCACTATACTCATCCCACAGCGTAGGGTATCTTATTATAGTCATTCCTGGCCATAACACCTACAGGTCCCTCATCTAACATTTCCTCTTGCCTATTAATTTCTTCATCAGCTATCTGATTAATAAGCGCCTCTCTTTGTAACATTAACTCAGCTCTCCTAGTTGCTACGTCTTCTTGTTTAAGTTGTAAATCTATATACTGAAGCTGGGCATCTATTTCTTTCTTACGAATCTCTGCCCCAGTCTTCATGTTCATTGCTTCTAGATTACCTTGTTGCTTCATCTGCTCAATCTGAATTCTATTCTCAAGCTTCATCTGCTCGCTCTCAATGATTCCCTGCATCTCATCTAACTGGGCTTGCATCTCTGCTACAGCAGGATCACCTTCAAACGATATGAACCTATCACCATCTTTGTAACCAAGTTGACCAAAAACTTCTTTAGTAACCTCTTGTATATTAATTCTTTCCGCAATACCTGGGAAAGCTGCCAAAGTCTGTAGGCCCATCATTAAGTTCTGAACCTTCTTTAATGGATCGGTGGCATTTATACCCACATTAACCTTCAGTAAAACTTCATACTTAAGAAGATCGTCTACCGAAACATCCTTCATTTGTTCATTTATTTCTAGGGCAGCCTCACCAGCAATTCCTAATATTACCTGATCGGTCTCGTAGTATTGCTCAAGTCTAAGCATTTGCTTAAGAACCTTCTCCACCCATGTTTCAGAAAACGTCCTTAGCACATATTCTATCACACTTCCTGTGCTGTTTGCTAGAAGAGACATACCGCCAACAGTTTCGTTTAATGATCTAGAAGCTTGAATTGTAGATGTAGAAAAGTTACCCTGTAACTCATCAAAGTCCATATTAATTCTATCTTGTTCCGCATACGCAGAACCAGTAACATCTCTAGTTTCTATAATTCTTACGTCTTGGTCTGGATCATCCATCTCTACCGCGCCACCAGGAACGGACCTAAACAAAGCGTCCAAATCTATATTCCTATCACGCCTTATATGGTATCTTTTATTAAGAGCTAGCTTAACATTGTCAAATCTTTGGTTCCATATATCATTAGCCGCAGCTTGAAGTTCTTGTGTTAGTTCAACCGTACCAGCTGGATAAATCTTATGCGCTTCTATATTAGCGTATCCCATTACGTATGGCCTTTCTCCGCTCCTCAACCAAGGATACATTTCTTGGAGTGGAATTGGATCAGTTAGCATATAGCTAACTCCTGCTGTAAAATAACACCAGTCTTCCCCTTCCTTTCTAACTATGTTTTTATGAACCCAGACTATTTTATAGTCCTGAACTTCACCATATCCAGCATCATTATCAAGCGGGTCCTCTCTCGGCTCATCCCTTACTAGCTTTGTGGTATTATCATCCTCATCGCTAGTAGTGGTTAGCAACTCGCCATTACTTAACTCGTTCCATTCCCCAGAATCCATTTTCTGTCTTATGTCTTGCAAGTACATAGGAATAAGATGTATTACGTATGGGCTGCTTTCTATCGGGTCAGCCCAATCGGAAGCTGGATCAATTCTTAGATTTTCTGGAGAAATAATTTCTATGACAGGCTTATCTCTTATAGAGGTTACCTGGCTTCTTGTTTTTTCATTTCCTTCATAGTCTATTACTGGTTTGTTATCACGGCCAACTTCAATATAAGTCTCGTCTCTTTCTTCATAATCCCAATATTGATGACTTACACACAACCCCTGAACCGCTGCATCCTGGAGAGCCGCCGACATTGTTTGAAACCAAGGAATAGTATTTGTTAGTCTGTACTGTAAAACAGATTGAGAAACTACAGCAGCAGCTGCCTGCATTGGATCATTAGGATTTCTAGACTTTATGCTTACAACATCCTCATTAGTAAAAAATGCTACATTCATTGCAGACTGAAGATTCCTTACTGCAGTCCTAGTTTTTGGCCTAAAAAATTTAGACCTTTTTTCATAAGCATTAGTATTATACTTAGACCCAGGCGGGTGATTGCTATTAAATAAAGAAAGGCTTTTTTCCCATTGCCCTCTTAAATTAGCGTCCACCCATTCAGAAGAATCCTCATATGCTTGCCTAGCCATCCTAAGCCAAGAGTCTTCACGAAGAGACTCGTCATCATCTACATTTAAAACCTCTGATCCCTC
>Ga0187833_10004595_pt1 | contig 13417 bp, 12 predicted proteins | sample ETNtaG_37_FD_167968 | JGI IMG/M metagenome (GOLD analysis project Ga0187833, IMG submission 167968) | Marine microbial and viral communities from oxygen minimum zone, Eastern Pacific Ocean - ETNP2014_SV_400_PacBio MetaG (Illumina Assembly) | ecosystem: Environmental > Aquatic > Marine > Hypoxic... | reverse complement strand
AAAAAAATTTAAAACAAAATTTTCTAAATTTATAAATTTTTTTAATAAAAATGAGACAATATATTTTATGTGCTTTAGATTTATGGGAGGAGGAGGAACTCCTTTTCCTATACAGAATGTTTTGCCAACTCTCTTTAATATGTCTGCTAAAAATTATATTATTGCTACATTTTTAGGAATAATTCCAACCACATTTGTAACTGTAGCGCTTGGTAGCGGTATAGAAAAAATTATTGATAAAAACGCTGAACTTAGTTTTTTGCCAGTCGTTCAATCTCCTGAAGTTTATTTCCCAATAATTGGTTTTTTTATTCTTTTATTAATAGGATTTATAATTAAGAAAAATTATTTTAAAGAATAATAGGGATAAATATATAAGGAAATAATTATTAAATTTTTTTACTTTATATAAATAACTTTAATTTCCATTTTTATTTAAGAATTTTATTAATTGCTGATGAAATATAATCAATATCTTTTTTTCTTAGCTTAAAATATGATGGCAGATATAATCCATACCTAGCTAAATAAGATGAGTTTGGAAATTTTTTATTCTTAAACATTTTCATTTTTTTAAAAATATGTTGTTCATGCATTGGCCAAAAAAAAGGCCTTGTTTGAATTCCGTATTGCGCAATTTTTTCAGAAAGCTTAGATGCTGTCATTATATTTTTTTTGATTACAATTCCTACTACCCAATAAATATTTTTTGAAAATTCATTTGACGGAGGTAGTATTTGTATATTGGGATTTTGATATAATTTTTTATAATAATAGCTGCCGATTTCCATTTTTTTATCAACTATATGCTTGATATTTTTAAGTTGGCTTAATCCCAGGGCAGCCTGCATGTTTGTCATTCTATAATTCCATCCTAAATCAGCGTGGTTAAATCTGTTTAATTTACCAAAACACAAGTTTCTTAAAGATTTGCTTTTTTCATATATTCGAAGGCTGTTCATTGATAACATTCCACCTTCTCCACTAGTTACCTGCTTGTTGGCATAAAAACTAAAAGTGCTTATATCTCCAAAGCTTCCACACATCTTATTTTTATATTTTAATCCAAGAACTTCTGCTGCATCTTCTATAATAAGTAAATTATATTTTTTACAAATTTTTAAAATTTTTTGAATTTCATTTGGAAATGAATAAATATGTGTAATAATTATCGCCTTAGTTTTTTTTGAAATATTTTTTTCAATATCTTCAATCTTGATGTTCCAGTCTTTTAGATTACAATCAATTAAAATTGGTTTTGCTTGTTGCTTTATTACCGCTAATGCATTAGAAATTATTGTAAAATTAGGTATCAAAACCTCATCATTTTTTTTTATATCGAGTGCCTTAATTGCAATTTCTAAAGCGGCAGTTCCACTAGAAACTGCTACAGAATATTTTTTGTCTATTAAACGGGAAAATTCTTTTTCAAATTTTTTTATTTCTGGACCATCAGATGATATCCATCCCTTTTTTAATACTCGATTAACACTTTTTATGTCTTTTTTGGTAATATGGGGTGAGCTAACTGGGTAAAAAGGTTTTTTATTTGAATTTAATTTTTTTCTCATCAACTGTTTCAAATTTAATTTTATCACTTGCTAGACTATAAGGACCTTGTTTTACCTCAATCATTTCAGCATTTTTTAAAACTTTAAAGCCATGTCCGCCATGAATTAACATGATTATATCTTTTTCATTAATTTTTTTACTAAATAAATACTTGTATTTATTGTTATAAAAATCCACTCTCAAAGTGCCTTTTAATAATAAAATTACCTCAGTAGTTCTAAGAATTCTTGTTAGACGTTTATTATGCTTATGTGGTTTTATAATATGATTTTTTTTATGCTTCATAAATCCAAATTGTTGAGTAGCTTCTTTTGAAGTAAAAAAATTTATTCCATTTTTCTTTCTAAATTGTCTTCTGACAATTAAGGCAAAAAGTTTTTTTTTGTATAATATTTTTTCAATCATAAAAAAATCATACTATAGTTTTCAAATTAGACTTCATAAGTCAGTTTCTTCTAGTATGTGCGTGAAAAATTACACCTATATAATGAAGGCCTAAATAAATAAAATGAAGGAGGTTAGGAGCTGTCTTGCTACGTGTTATCAAATCTGCCTGGTGTACAAAAGGTACCTCATGAATTTTTGCTCCTCTTTTAAGTGCTTTATAAATAAATTCGACAAAAAATTCGCCGTGGCCAAAACAATTTGGAATAGACGTTAAAAGCACTTCTCTTTTCATGACAAACATTCCACTAGTATAATCTTTTATTTTTTTACTTAGAGTTAATTGATATACCAAATTAAGAAATTTACTTGCAAAAGATCTGAGTTTATCTCTTTTGTCATCCCCACCTTCCACATATCTAGAAAGTAAAACAACATCATTGTTATTTAGTTGAACTATCATTTCGGGTAGTTTTGCTGCCGCTGATTGCATATTAGAATCAACCCACCCAACTATGTCTCCAGATGAATTAATCAAACCTAACAAAAAAGATGAAGCCAGTCCTCTGAATCTTCTAGAATAAATTTTTAAATTGGGATTGTTAATTTTTTTTACTTTCTCGAGCGTACCATCGGTAGAATTATCATCTACCAATATAATTTCAACATTTTTTATATTATTCAGAATTTCATTTACTGTTTGTTCTACAAATAGAGCTTCATTGTAGGTGGATAAAATGATAGATATTTTTTTATCCATTATATTTTTTCAATTCACTATCCATCATAATTTTTATTAAATCATCTAGATTAGTTTTAACTTTGTATTGAAAAGTCCTTTTTGCTTTTGCAGTATTTCCTTTTAACATGCTTGTTTTGGATGGTCTAATTAATTTTTTATCAACTTTAACATATTTTTTATAATTTAGACCAACATATAAAAAACATTTTTTAACAAAATATTCTACCGGATAAGTTTGCCCAGTTGCTATAACAAAAAAATCAGGTTTTTTAAGTTGCATTATTTTCCATGCACATTCGACATAATCTTTTGCGTAACCCCAATCAATTTTTGCCTTCAAATCTCCTAAATATAAATAATTTTTTTTCCCATAATAAATTTCACAAACTGATTGAACAATTTTTTTGGAAACATAATCTTTAGTTCTTTTTGGAGATTCATGGTTGTAATAAATAGCTCCACAAATAAACAAATTGTAAATTCTTGAGTACATTTTGCAGGCTTGAAGCGCTGTTGTTTTTGCCAATGCATAAATACTATTTGGATTTAGTATAGTTTTTTCGTTTTGTGATTTGGAATTAGTTAAACCAAAAATATTTGATGATATGGGCTGAAAATATTTAATTTTTTTGCCTTTATTTTTCAATATTTCAAGGATTTCTATTACAGACAACGCCGTTGTTTTAAACGAATATGATGGAATTTCAAAACTCCAACCCACATGATCTTGATCAGCAAAATTGTAAATTTCATCTGGTTTAACTTTTTTTATGACGGTACTTATAGAACCTATATCTAATAAGTCGCCCTTATGTAAAAAAAATTGTTTATTGAAGATTTTATTATCGTTTATAATATGATCAATATTTTTTGTGTTTCCAGTTGCTGATTTTCGAATTAATCCATGAATTTCATATTTTTTCTTAATCAAAAGATCAAGCATATAAGAACCGTCTTGACCAGTTACACCGAATATCAATATTCTTTTTTTCATAAATTTATTTATTTATAACTTTAAAATTGGGATAAGGTAAAATAAATTTTCCACCTTCTATAAGCCATTTTTTTTCACGTTTTATAAACTCTTTAATAAAAGCATAGGGCATAACAAAAAAATAATTAGGTTTTAACTTTCTAGCATCATTTTCAGAAATTATTTTTATGCCGGAACCAACCGTGTATTTTCCCCACTTCTCAGGACTTCTTTCAGCAGCAAATTTTATTAATTTATGATTAATTCCATAGTATTGCAAAAGAGTATTTCCCTTAGTAGATGCACCATAAATATGCACTTTTAATCCTTTCTTAACAGCATTAGTTAAAAAAGATAAACATTTCCTCTTATTCGATTCAACTCGTCGAATAAATTTTTTTATCTCAAATAAACTTGTTTCTTCTTTATAGTTTATAGATCGAGAAATATTTTTTTTACAAAAAATTCTATAGCTTCCACCATTAATATCGTTTTCTTCTATTTTAAATATTTTCAAGCCATTTTTTTCAAAAAGATATTTCAGTGATTTGAATGAATAAAATTCTAAATGTTCATGGCAAATATTGCCTAGATCATTTTTTTTTAACATAGATTCTAAACACATTAATTGTGCTATAAAAACTCCATTATCATCTAAAACTTCCGCAGCATCAGCTATGAACTTTGATGGGTTTTCCAAATCATAAAACATTCCGATAGCGGTAATCAACTTGGGTTTTTTAATTTTTTCAGTCTTTATTATTTTTTTTAAATCTTTAGAATTCCAAAAATTATTAAACACATATTTGCAGTTTTTACTGAGGAATTTTGTTAAATTTTTTGCGGGCTCACAACCTATGGTAATATATTTTTCTCTTTTAAAATACTTGAGAAGAGTTCCGTCATTTGCTCCTATATCTAAAACAGTGTCTCCTTTATCTAGAATTGACATTTTTTTAACAGTCAAGAAAATGTTTCTTAAAGCGTTTTTCATTGTATTTGTAACGCCAGATCTATACCAATAAAATTTTTTATACATTATTTCTTGTGGAGCAGAGTGTTGTAATTGTAATAATTTACAGTTTTTACAATACACTAAATTTAAAGGTGCCTTAATACCATTGTTTATATCTTTTTTTGAAACAAAATTGCTTACATATAAATTTCCAAAAGAATGAATTTTTAACAATTTTTTATGCGAGCACAGTCTGCATTTTGAGATTTTTATAGTTCTTGGCAGCCTCATGAATAATTTTGTTTTTTTATTAATTTATTTTTCGTTTTTTTTAATGAGATTTATTAGTAAAACCAACCCATTTCCAAAAAAAAATGATAAATAAATTAAGCTTGGAACATAAAGTCTAGTCATACCGTACCATCCGAATAAAATTATATAATAAAATATTGACAATAAGAGTAATAATAATAATTGATAGCTTTTTTGTTTGAAGAAATAGATTAAACCAAAAAAACAAACAAAATAAATCAATAGCGTGTAAACAATTCTATAAGGTATCCAGTTTTTATGTGTTTGACTTTTGATAAATGCTGGTTTTTTATTCTGACCCCTGTGTTCATTGTAATAATAGTTATGAGTAGGGTTTAGGACAATAAAATGAAATGTCCTTTCAATTATCAGTTTGGTCGCAGCTAATGGATTATTAAATATAATTTTATATTGTCTTTTGTTCATATAGTCATAAAATTTTATTTTGGCTTTCTCTTCTTTAATAAAGAACGTAAAATTCGAAACACTAGTCATATTGGCTAGATCAAATTCATCCTTTAATTTAAAGTTATTGTCTTTTAACCATTCATAAATCTTTTGAACTTCTTTTTGTTGTACCTCGGATTCGGAAACTTTCTTTTTTTTTGCAAGCATAGGAATGGAAAAAGAAATATATAAATCTGTTTTTCCCTCTCTTGGAAAAAAATAAAAAATATCTGTTTTTTTATAGTTATAAATTCCTATCAAGAAAACTATTAGCGTGTATCCAATAATACTAGCAACTATTGGTTTTATAGATTTCGATCTAAAGGAAAAAATAAAATAAATTATTATTGGCATTAGATAAAAAATACCCACAGATCTTTGCAAAAAAAGTATACCTACGAGAATTCCGATAAATAAGTTATCAGAAATCTTATAGGAATTATTAAACAACAAACCTAATATCAAAATTTGCAATGTAAAATAAAATGACTCAGACCAGAAAGACGAATGATATTGAAATATCGTATGTTCAAAGGCAAGAAAAAATACTATGTAAAAACAATTTTCAATTGGAAAAATCTTACTGATTTTTAATACCAAATAAACCAAGGCCAAATAATAAGCTAGAGATTGAATGATTAAAAATGGTAATTTTCCGCCTAAATTTATTTTATATTGGGTTCCTTCTTCGAATATTTTGTGTCCAGATAACAAGGAATATATTGCAACAAGTCTTTGAGGCAATGCTTTTGAATTGACAACATCACCTGATAAGAAAAAATTTGTTCCTTTTTTTACATCCTCTATAATTCTTGCTGCTTTATACCAAATTCTCCATGTTTCGTCTTTAAGCATTACATGCGTGTAACCATCGTCCGTGTATTTATCGTATTTTATTATGTAATAGCTGCTAAGAGCTATTGAAAAAATCCAACCTAAAAAAATAAGAATAAAAATTTTTTTTAAAGCAAAATAAGAATTGTTTTTATATGAAAAATAATTGTTCATTCTTTCAAGTTTCAAACCCTTAGTTAATCTATTATATCAATAATTGCTAGTGCCATAGGATTCACATTTGTGGAATTATAGATTACACTGCGTGTAGTAAAAATAAATACAATTATGATTGCCTGTTTTTTATGAAAAAAAATAAGAAAGTTGTTTTAACATTATTCGGATATCTGATTAGTTTGTCTCTGCTTATTGTAGTATTCAAAGATACTAACTTTGAAAGAGTTTTTGAGTATCTTAAAAAAATGGATCCATTACTAGTACTGCTAGCTTTGCTATTGAATGTAATATTTGTGTGGATACGTGGTGCTTACCAAAAAAATAATCTACACATCACAACGCCAAATATACGCACTAGTACATCTATAGTATCCATTGGAGTATCCTTATTTTATAATGCAGTTCTTCCATCTAGATTAGGCGATGTTATAAGGGCGATTTTTGTTTCATTGAGGGATAATATAAAAAAAAAAAGATTACTACCATATATTCTGGTTGAGAAGATTATTGATTTTTTATTTGTAATATTTTTTTTTCTTCTTATTGTAATAATTGAATCAGAAGATAAGATTTTGCCTTATCTGTTTGTCACTTTAACAGTAATAATAATCCTCATAATAACTTTTATTTTATATGTTAAGTTTAATAAAAAGGTTATTAATTTCATACTATCAGTAGTACCAGCGAAGTTTAATAGATTATTTTCTGAGATTAATCATGAGGCAATAAATGGCATGTCATGTTTTAAAACTAAGAATCAAATTGCAAAAAGTTTGGTACTACTTATTAGCGGTTGGGTTATCATGTTATGCATATTTTATATATTATCATATCCATTTGTTGATCAACTGAATCTTCCAAATTATTCTGCTATTTATTTTTTATTTTTTTCCGCTGTTGCATTATCTTTGCCAAGTGCACCCTCAGGTATTGGAACCGTACATTATGGACTTTATCTTGCTGTGCAAATCCTAATGGGTGGAGACGCGTCAAATGATCAAAGCGATTTGGTTGCAGCATTAATAATTAGCCTACATTTTCTGCTAGTTGTACTCGATGTCATTATTGGAGGGGTAATCCTATTGATATATAGACAAAAGGGTGTAAAATTTGTTAACAAATAATTTTATGATAATATAAGACATTCCTAAAATATTTTTTATGAAGATATTGTTTCTTAATCCTCCAGATATGAATAAAGTTTATGAGTATGCTCCTGATGAAAAATCAAAGGAATATATCGGAATGGATAATTTTGGAGCCTTTCCACCTTTAGGCATTATGTACGTGATGGCATATCTTGAAAAAAATGCCCCACATCATAAAATATATTTTAAAGATAGTGTGGCTGAAAGATCTAGCCATAAAAATCTTAGCGATTATGTTGCTGAAATTAAGCCAGACATTGTAGCCATGACCAGCTTTACTGTATCTATGATTGACGTTGTTATTGCGGCACAAAATATCAGAAAAATTGTGCCAAATGCACATATTTGTTTAGGGGGTCATCACCCAATTGCCTTTCCTTTTGAGGCAGCCAGCTTACCAGAATTTGATAGCATTGTTGTTGGAGAAGGCGAGATTGCATTTACTGAATTAGTGAAAAGAATTGAAGATAAAAAATCTTTTACAGATATTCTAGGTGTGTACACAAATGAGTCTATTCAAAAATATCGAAACGTTACTTTGAAAGATCGGAGATTTCTTAACAAAGTTAAGGTGCCACCGGCATATATTGATGATATTGATTCTTTACCAATACCAAATCGAAATTATATTAAACATCTAAATTACAGCAGTGTGGTTGGTGTGTCATCCAAACTAGCTACTCTAATTTCTAGTAGGGGTTGCCCTTATAAATGTACATTTTGTGAAGTGCCAATCAAAACACATAGGCGCAGAGATCCGAAACTAGTTGTAGATGAAATGGAAACTTGTATAGCCCAAGGTTATGAAGAAATACATTTTTACGATGATCTTTTTAATATTACTCCTCGGAGAGTAATGGATATTTGTGATGAAATAGATAAGAGAGGCTTAAAGATTGTCTGGGATTATAGAGGAAGAGTAAATGGAATTAATGAAGAGTCGATTAAAAGGTTTAAAAAGTCAGGCGGTAGATTAATATCTTTTGGCATCGAAACATCCACACAAGAAGGACTTCAAGTGATGCGCAAAGGTACGAAAGTAAAACAAAATATTGATGCATTAAAGTTGTGTAAAAAATATGGAATTGTAACTCTCGCTGATTTTATCATTGGCCTTCCTCACGAAAGATCGTACGACGATGTATTAAAAAGTATAAAGATACTAACACATGATTATCGTCCAGATTATGCTCAATTTTCAATACTTTCTTTGTATCCAAATACTGAAGTATACGATCAAGCAGTGGCAAAGGGCTTGATAAAAGATGGTAAATGGAATGAATGGGCCGAAGACCCTTTGAACGCTAGGTTAAAAGTTGAACATTGGCAAGAATTTGTTTCATTTGATCAACTTTTGGAATTGCAGAAAAAAGCTTACCGTATTTTTTATCTTAGACCAACTTCGATATGGAATATGATAAAGCAGTTACGATCATTTGATGAGTTCAAAATTAAGGCAAAAGCTGCACTAGATATTTTGGGTATCAAACTTAAGTTTGGTATATTTAAGCCCAAGCTATCCAAACCAGATTATCAGGCTCCAATTAGTTAGAATAACAGCAAAATTAAAAAAATTTTTTAATAGAAATAAGTAAGTTTATTTATGTTTTTCAAAGATAAAGCTTTTACTAATTGGGGAAAAAATATTTATATAAATCCTAAAAAAACTTCACCTAAAAATTACGATGAATTAAAAAAAATAATTAATAAAAAAAGTTTCATTGTTCATGGAAATCAAAGATCTTATGGAGATGTTGCCTTAAATAAAGATCTAGTTGTTTCAATGAAAAATTTTAATAAAATAAAATTTTTTGATGAAAAAAAAGGAATTGTTGAAATTGAAAGCGGACTATTATTAAGTGATTTATTACCAATTATAATTGCAAAAGGATGGTTCCCTCCTATAACACCAGGTACAAAATATGTATCTTTAGGAGGAATGATTGCAAATAATGTTCATGGAAAAAATATTTATAAAAATCAAATAAAATATTATGTCAAAGAAATAAAATTATTAGGTTTAAATAAAAAAATAATAAAATGTTCTAATAAAAGAAATAAAAAATTATTTTATTTAACTATCGGGGGATTCGGATTAACCGGAATAATTTTGACAATAACTTTAAAGTTAAAAAAAATTTATTCACCTTACTTAAATCAGAAAATAATTGAGTTTAATAATTATAAGCAATTTTATTCTGTTTCAAATAATATAGATAATCATGAATATAGCGTTTTATGGATAAGTAATTTTACAAAAGAAAAAATTCAAGGATTAAATTATTTATCAAAACATTCTAAAATAAAAAATAACAATTTAGTATTTTTTAGAAATAAAAAAATTGGATTAATAAATTTATTTATATCAAAATTAATTGTTAAAAATCATTATTTTTCAAGAATTATTCACTTTATTTATAGAAATTACAAAAAATATTTTTACAATAAATTGTGTAATATTGATGAAATTTTTTATCCCCAAGATTACTTTGTTGATTGGAATAAGCTTTATGGAAGGAAGGGTTTTTTTCAAATACAATTTATAATTCCAAAAAATAAATTTAGAAAAATATTGGCTGAAATATCAACTTTTTTTGAAAAAGAAAAAATATTTTCTCCTTTTATTGTTGTTAAAAAATATGATGAAAAAGGAAAATATTTAAACTTTTGCGGTTCTGGTTATTCGATTTCATTTGATTTTGAAATAAATAGAAATTTTAAAATCTTAAAATTGTTTTTTAATTCATTAATTAAAAATTATAAATTGAGAGTTAATTTTTCCAAAGATTTAGTGGTAAATAAAACTAATGCATCCAATTATTCTGAATTTAGAATATTTAAGAAAGAAATATTATTGCTTAATCCTCAAAAAAAAATAAACTCTTTTTTTTCAAAAAGATTAGAAATTTAAAATGGAAAATAACTATATAATTATTTATGGTGGATCCTCACTTATTTCAAAAAAATTACTAGAAATCTTATCTAAAGATTTTAATCAATTTATTATTTTTTGTAGAGACAAGAACATAGTTCAACAATATATTTCTGAAAAGAAACTAGACAATTTAGAAATAAAAATTTTCGAAGTTGATTTACTTGATTTGGAAGTAAATCTTTCAATTATTGAAAAATTAGAAAATAATATATGTGGATTAATTTGGATTTCTGGAATTACAGGTGATCCTGATGAAGAATATTTAGATTCAAAAAAATGTGAGACTAATTTGAGAGTTAATTTTTTAAACCCTGTTTTACTTATAAACAAGATAGTCCCCAAAATGAAAACTGGAAAAAAATCATTTATTGCGGTGTTTACATCAGTGGCTGGTTTAAGGGGAAGATCTAAAAGACTATTTTATTCCAGTGCAAAATCGGCATTAATTACCTATCTATCCGGATTGAGACAAAAACTTAATAAAGAACAAATTCATATACTAACGGTTATACCTGGATATATGGGAACAAAACCATTTAATATTAAAGCTCCATCTTTTTTAATTACTAGTCCTGAAAAATCTGCTCAGATTGTCTACAATGCCATCAAAAAAGAAAAGGAAATTGTTTATATAAATTTTTTTTGGAGAATAATAATGTTCTGTATTAATTTGTTACCTGAAAAAATTTATAAAAAATTAAAATTTTAAAGATTGGAAACTATAACAAATAACTTGGTATTTTTATAAAATAATTACACTAAATTCAGTTATTCGTTATGCATTTTAATTCGATTGTATAACACTTTAGCTGATTTATAGGGTACTCTATATCCTGGTATAGAAGAAACATCACCCGTCATGCCAGTTTGTGGAGTCCATCCAAATGCATAAATAATAAAACATAAAATCAGCAAACCTTTCTTATTGTCAAAAAAAGATATTTTTGTTGTTATTTTACTCAAATTACTTTCTAACAAATTGTTTTTTAATAAATAAAAGTAAAAAAGTATTATAAATGTGTAGCTAATATTAACCCATCTGCCCCAATCGGTACCCATAGCAAATAAAACTAAAACTGGAGTTAATATTATTAAAACTGGATATAATAAATTATTAAAATTTTTAAAAAATAAAATTTTTATTTTTAATTTTGAATTGAAACTTAATAAAAAGAATGGTGCAAATCCAACCAATATTATTAAGAAATATCTTATAAAAACATAAGGGGCGTATAATTGATTAGTACTTGTAAAATTACTAGTAATTGTGTGTTTTCCCCAAAAAGCACAGGATCCATAACAAACTTCACCGAAATTTTTCACTAATGAATCTTCCATAATTGCATTGGTCTCTGGATTATGAAGTATGGTTGCAGTTACCACCGAAACTACTAATGCAGGAATGAAACATACTGTTATTTTACTTAAAAGTTTTATGAGTTGATCATTTCTAAGTCTAATTATTAAGACAGATGCCATTAAAGGAAAAAAAAATACTACCGGTTCCCAAATTAAACAAATAATGGGTAAAATAAAAAAAATATAGTACAAGGGTAGATTGCTCGAATAATTTGAGTTTGAAATATTTAAAAAAATTAAAAAAGCAATAAATATAAAGGTTTCTTTCCTAGCCAACACCTCAACTTCAGCAACAGGATAAAATAAAAAAATTGGTGTAAAAATTGACAATATAACAATTAAATTTGTAGGTATGTTTCTAAAAAATCTATAAATTAAAAATAGAAAAATTGTGTATATAAATGATTGTAATAAAAATATTACAAATCTAAGACTTAGGTCAAAGTATTTTGCAATTTGAAAGCATATTTCTCCAATCAAACCTCTTCTTGTAAAACCACCCTGATAATTTATCAACCATTCTGAAATAGTAGAATCATTTCCAACGCTGTGTTTTATGTATAACCAAAAAATTCCAAAAAAAAATAATAAAGACAAATATATAAAGAAATAATTATTAAATTTTTTTACGTTCATAATTATTTGTATCTATTATCATATAAAAATTGTTTGTCATTATGTTTTGATTAAAAAAACTTTACTTGTTCAGTATTTTTCGCACTTCCCAAGTAGTTTTTCCATTATTTAGTTCTTATTGTTTGGGTTTGCTGTGCTACTATTAATATTTTCTAATTGGAATATTTTTTTGTGATATTATCAAAAAAAATTTAAAAAAGATGGTGCCCACATTCCGGATCGAACGGAAGACCTCTTCCTTACCATGGAAGTGCTCTACCAACTGAGCTATGTGGGCTCAAGCTTGATTTAGAAAAAAAAAGCATTTGTAATAGCTATAAAATAGCCATAATCGTATAGTAACTTGAAAAGTATCTTTTAACAAAGTAAACATATAAAAAATATGGAAAAGTTTTTATGGGCATTCATTACGATTATAAATCAAAAAGAGGTGAAAGAGCCGTGTTGAAGCAAGCCAAGAGGGAGGCGCGTTTAGCAAAAAAAAAGGCAAAAAGAAAAAATGTGGTGGAAGAACAAAATAGCGCACCAATAATGCATGATATCCTAAAGCCCATTACTTTAGAGGATTTAACTAGCCCAGATAACAAGAAATAAATTTTTCGGTTAAATGGAAAAGAATGAGATTTACTTTCAAAAGCTCGAAAGAGCATTAAAAAAAAATCTTAAAAAAAGAAAAAAATTTCAAAAGAAATACAATAATAAGAAAAAAAAATGACAGTTTTATCGGATAAATGGATAAAAGAAATGGTGAGAACTAATAGTATGATCAGTCCTTTTGAAGATAAGCAAGTAAAAAATAACAAGATTTCCTATGGTCTTTCTTCTTTTGGGTACGATGCACGTGTTTCAAATGAATTTAAAATATTCACAAATATAAATTCTGAGATAGTAGATCCTAAAAATTTTAAGCTGAATAACTTTATTTCTAAAAAAGGAGACGAAT
>Ga0187833_10004584_pt1 | contig 13447 bp, 14 predicted proteins | sample ETNtaG_37_FD_167968 | JGI IMG/M metagenome (GOLD analysis project Ga0187833, IMG submission 167968) | Marine microbial and viral communities from oxygen minimum zone, Eastern Pacific Ocean - ETNP2014_SV_400_PacBio MetaG (Illumina Assembly) | ecosystem: Environmental > Aquatic > Marine > Hypoxic... | reverse complement strand
AGCCAGATAGGGTTCATGTTTCTTGCCTGTGGTATAGGGGCATATATAACGGGTATATTCCATCTGCTTACACATTCGTTTTTTAAGGCCTTGTTATTCCTTGGTGCAGGCAGTGTAATTCACGGGTTGGGTGGTGAGCAGGATATGAGAAAGATGGGCGGTTTGAAAAAGTATATGCCGACAACATACAAAACATTTCTTATTGGAACACTTGCAATTGCAGGAATTCCTCCATTTGCCGGATTTTTCAGTAAGGACGAAATATTGCTAGAAGCATTTACCAAGGGGAGTATACTTTTTTGGGCTTTGGGAGCCATTGCTGCATTGCTTACGGCTTTTTATATGTTCAGACTGCTGTTTATGACGTTTTGTGGAAAATCAAATATGTCTAAACATGCAGAAAAGCATGTCCATGAATCTCCCATGGTTATACTTATTCCGTTGCTCGTACTGGCATTTCTTTCCATTCTTGGCGGGTTTATGGGCTTTCCGACAGCGAGTGCAATAAACAGTTTCCTTGCACCGGTTATAGGCGGTGGACATGGAACGGTTGATGGAGGTTCTTTGCATCATGTATCAAGCAGTTTGATGTTTTCCATGATGGGAATTTCGACAGGTATTGCAATAGCAGGTATTATCTTAGCATACCTGATGTACATAAAGAACCCTGATTTACCTAAAAAGATAGTTAAGAAGTTTAAGTTGATTTACACAATAATATATAACAAGTATTATGTTGACGAAATATATGATGCAACTATTGTTAATCCGACTGTAAAAACATCGTCTATTCTCTGGAGGGTTGTAGACGATAAGATTATAGACGGTTTCGTAAATGCAATTGCCAGGATCACCGAATTGAAAGGTGAGGTATTAAAGCTCTTCCAGACTGGATATGTACGCAACTATGCATTATCTATATTATTGGGCGGAGTTATCATAATTGTTTGTTCCCTGATACTTTTATAAACGTTTTTAATTTTAAGGTTTTCATATAATGAATTTACCTATACTTACCATAGTTACGTTCCTGCCATTGGCCGGGGCAATTTGGCTTCTGTTTATAAATGGAGAGAAACAGGAGAAAATTAAGCGTATTGCTCTTGTTATTGCCATAGGAAATTTTATACTCGCTTTGCCTCTGTTCTTCAAATTTAAATTAAATACATCTGAATTTCAGTTTGTTGAAAATGTTCCATGGATAAAGGAATTTGGTATCAGCTATCATGTGGGAATTGATGGCATAAGCCTTTTCCTCTTCCTCCTGACAAGTTTCCTTACCCTCATTAGTATTCTGGCATCATGGAACATAAAAGACAGAATCAAAGAGTACATGATAGCGATGCTTATATTGGAAACAGGTATGCTGGGAGTATTTATATCTCTTGACTTGTTTCTGTTCTATGTGTTCTGGGAGTTGATGCTGATCCCAATGTACTTGATAATTGGAGTATGGGGAGGTCCCAGAAGGATATATGCCACAATAAAGTTTTTCATATATACAATGGCGGGAAGCGTGTTGATGCTGGTCGCCATATTAGTTATTTACTTTATGAATCAAAGGGTTACTGGGGAATACACATTTGATTTGCTGAAGATTTATAACCTGGATATTCCTATGGGAGCACAATTCTGGCTCTTTTTAGCTTTCTTTTTCGCATTTGCGATTAAGGTTCCAATGTTCCCCTTTCATACATGGTTGCCGGATGCTCATGTGGAAGCTCCCACTGCCGGAAGCGTTATTTTGGCGGGAGTGTTATTGAAAATGGGTACTTATGGTTTTGTGAGATTTAGTCTGCCGTTGTTCCCTTATGCTAGTCATCAATTTGTGCCCCTCATTGCGTGGTTGGCTATTGCGGGGATCATTTATGGTGCACTTGTCGCAATGGCGCAGGAAAACCTGAAGAAACTGGTTGCGTATTCCAGCGTCAGCCACCTTGGCTTTGTGATGCTTGGTATTTTTGTATTTAATATTCAGGGAATGGAAGGCAGTATACTCCAGATGATCAATCATGGCTTAAGTACCGGGGCATTATTCTTAATGGTCGGAATGTTATACGAAAGAAGGCATACAATGTTAATTGCTGATTTTGGAGGTTTAACAAAAAAAATGCCGATATTTGCAATTTTCTTTCTGATTATTACGTTATCTTCTATTGGGTTACCCGGGTTAAATGGATTTGTAGGTGAATTCTTAATATTGGTTGGAGTATTCAAGTCTAATGTAATTTATGCGGTCTTGGCTACTACGGGTGTAATCCTTTCTGCATGTTACATGCTGTGGATGTTTCAGAGGGTTATGTTTAACAAGCTTACAAATTCCGCAAATAAGAAACTTAAAGACATAAATATTAGAGAATGGGCAATATTACTGCCGATCACGATACTTGTCTTCTGGATTGGTATTTATCCAAAACCTTTAATATCCAGAATGGATGTTTCTGTAAACCATCTCCTGACTCAGGTGGATGAGAAGTATAAAATAACACTAAACAAGCTCGAAAACGAAAATGAAGAAAATGTGTATGCTCTTAAAGAAGATGAGAGCGCAGAACATACGATAGAGGTAGATTAATTTATGGAAATAATAATTCCACCGTTTGATTTAAAAAGTATAGCACCTATCCTTATTATTACCATCTCTGCGATGTTAATACTTTTGGCAGATGTGTTTTATAGAAAGACATTCAGGGATAGTCTGGGATACATAAGTTTTCTTGTTGTTGCTTTGGCAGCCATGGCAGCCTTTACCCAAATGGATAAAACTGTGTATTCATTCAGTGATATGTTTGTGGTAGATAATTTTTCCGTCTTTTTTAATCTTATCTTCCTGGTTAGTACGGGTATCGTTATACTTTTATCAGTTACTTATATAAAGCAGGAAGGTATTAATTATGGTGAATACTATACATTGATACTGTTTGCCACTATGGGCATGATGCTGATGGCAGGTGGGTCTGACTTGCTAACCATTTTCCTGGGACTTGAGATAATGTCCATCTCGCTTTATGTGCTTGCGGGCTTCAAGCGAGATTGTGTTCGTTCAAACGAGGCATCTTTGAAATATTTCCTGCTTGGAGCATTTGCTACATGCTTCCTGCTTTATGGTATAGCGATGCTTTATGGTGCGACTGGCACTACGAACATAAAGGAAATTGCTTCTTTCCTGGCAAACAACCCTTCATTGTCAAACCCAATGATTGTAACAGGCACATCGTTACTTATCATAGGTTTTGGGTTTAAGGTAGCATGCGTGCCGTTTCATAAATGGACTCCTGATGTTTATGAAGGGGCGCCTACTGCTATTACTGCCTTTATGTCTGTGGGGCCAAAGGCCGCCGCCTTTGCGGCTTTCGCAAGGGTATTTTTAGTGGCTCTGCCTGATGTAGCACAGAAGTGGTCTATAATATTATGGGTGCTGGCGGTCCTTACAATGACTGTTGGTAATCTTGTGGCCATCGCACAAACAAACATAAAACGGATGCTGGCTTATTCAAGTATAGCGCATGCAGGTTATGCGCTTGTGGCCATTATAGCAGGAGGAGATTTTGGTGCTTCAAGCTTACTCTTCTACATGTTAGCATACACATTTATGAACCTGGGTGCATTTGCCGTGGTAATTGTACTTGGAAGAAAAGGAGAAGAGAACACTAATATAGAAGACTACAGCGGCCTCGGCTTTAAACATCCTCTTTTAGCAGTAATAATGTGCATTTTTATGTTTTCACTTGCCGGCATACCACCATTGGTTGGATTTGTAGGGAAATTTTATATCTTTAGTGCTGCTATTAAAAATGGATTTGTTGTTCTGGCTATCATTGGGATGATAAATTGCGTAATAGCAGTTTTTTATTACTTAAGAGTAACTGTCGTAATGTACATGAGGAAGCCTGTGCGCGAATTTGCACCTCTTTCACTCTCACCATTCATGATTCTTGCCCTTATATTAACGGTATGGGGTACAATACATCTAGGCATATTTCCCGCAAAAATTATAGCACTCGCCCAAAAGTCTACACTTTTATATTAAGCATTCAGATCGGCATTTAGTTTAAGTGGCCAACCAACACCATTCGCAATAGATTTTGTCTTGACTTGAAATTTTATTGGATATACCATCTATTCAATGAGGTTTAGATTTCCAATTAGAAATTGTAGGTCATAACATAGAAAGTTATCGATGAGGATATTCAAAGTTCAAATTATACTGCTTCTGGTTATTCCTTTTCTTTTATTATCATGCACTACCGTTCCAGTAACAGGCAGGAAACAATTCAGCATAATACCAACATCCACCATGCTATCAACGAGTTTTCAGCAATATGATGAATTTATGAAAACGAATAAATTAAGTAGTAATGAAGAACAGACAAGGTTGGTGAGGGATGTTGGGGAAAAAATCCGAAAAGCAGTGGAAATATATTTTGAAGAAAAAGAAATGTCTCATGAAATAGACAATTATAATTGGGAATTTAATCTCGTAGAAAGTGAAGAAGTAAATGCATGGGCTATGCCGGGAGGAAAGGTAGTAGTTTATGAAGGACTATTGCCGATTACGAAGGATGAAGCAGGTTTGGCATCAGTGCTGGGCCACGAAATTGCCCATGCAATTGCTAAACACGGTAATGAAAGAATGAGTCAGGTCTTGATTGCTCAGATGAGTGGTATGGCGCTTTCTAAGGCCTTGGAAGAGAAACCCGGAAAAACTCAACAACTATGGATGACCGCATTTGGTATTGGTACTCAATTCGGGGTAATCCTTCCCTATAGCCGATTACATGAAAGTGAAGCTGATCATATTGGCCTGATATTTATGATCATGGCCGGCTACGATCCAAATAGTGCAATTGAAGTTATGGAAAGATTAGGAGCAGTGAATAATGGCCAGAAACCACCGGAATTTTTAAGTTCGCATCCTTCAAGTGAGGCAAGAATCAGAAAAATCAAAGAAGCTATACCGGAAGCAATGAAGTATTATAAAAAATCTGGTTTATAAACTTGTTTTGATATTATACGCTTATCAATGTGTTGGTGTATTTATGTCTCTTGACTCATATTGTGTATTTTATATTATTAAAATAAAGAACAAGAAATGAAAAATGATATTGATGAGGAGATTTCAAAAAAATACTGTAACCGATTTGGTATGATTGCGGTAGATAAAGGATTTGTGACTGCAGATCAACTAAAAGAAGCCTTAACTGAACAAGCGGATGATAATCTTTCCAGTAGGCCACATAGATTAATAGGGAGAATATTTTTTGATAAAGGCTGGATGACAGATGAACAGATTGATATTGTTATGAATGAACTCTTCAAATTGAAGAAAGAGAACGAATAGTCTTCATTATATAATATTTTAGATTTTTTAATTTAAGAAGGAGGGGGACATTATGAAACTTTTTAAAGTTATTTTGAGGCCGGAAAAGGAATTTGTGTTAAAGGATGTTTTGTCCGGTATAGGGTATCATGGGATTACGTCTAAGGACAGTGCAGGATTTGGAGAAAGTAAAAAAGTAGTCAAACAAGTATATCGAGGTAAAGTTTACGAGCAAAGGGTAGATGCCGTTAAAAGAAAAGAAATAGAATTTGTTGTACCGGATGATAAAGTTAAAAAGGTCATTGAAACTATTAGAAGTGTTGCCGTGACAGAGCAAGGAGGAGATGGACGTATATACATATCTACCCTGGATGAATCTATTCATATTCATACAGGGGACAGACATATGGGAGATTCCAGTGAAGAAAAAGAAACAAAGGGCGAATAAAATACAATTACCGGTATAGGTTTGATTACAAGTATCAATGTAAGTGATTTTGGTACGGGGTGTTTATTCAGTATTGGGTGTATTCAATTTGATTTGTATAAGAATTGAGAGGTACTATTAATACTTGGCCAACAATCAGTTCATTCTTGTCTTCAATTTCATCTTTGTTTTCTTCGTAAATAATAGGCCATTTTCTGCCATCATGGTATAGTTCTGATGCTAGATTGTATAGTGAATCTCCCCACTTTACCTTATAGACTGCTTTAGTGTAAAATTCTTTGTCCAATAATTCCGCTTCGATTACATTTGCCAGAACGGGTACATCCGGCAAGATGATATCATGGCCAATTCTCAACGATGTATCTTGAATTTCGTCGTTGGCATACTTTATGTTCTTCCACATCGAGCCTTTTCCGTAAAACTTTCTTGCTATCTTGAATAGAGTATCTTTTGGTTGTACCCTATAATGCACAATTTTACTATTGCCAACATCTTTAATTTCAATAGAGTAATCTGTTAAGACTAAAACATCTTGAATATCACATTCAGGGATATCTTTAACTAATTTTTTTGCAAGTGTGTCTGCGGTGTCATTTATAACTTTGTCTCTTACATTAATCGAGCTTTCGATTATTTTCTCCGGAATAGCGAATGGAGACATGGGCGGTGTGCCGCTATGAGTCAACTCCTCATGATTTGCCTTCCATATAGTTTTGGAAACAAATGTGTCAACCAGTTCCAACTCTGCACCTATAGTTATGCGCGAATAAATAACACTAAACATTTTAGAACATTCTGTAACAGTTCCGAACATTAGTGCGTCAGCTTCTAGGATCCTGCCGAGTTTATAATTTCCCATAGTGTTAATTTCATTTGTATGGTATGAAGCCATCTTTAGCCTTTGGTCTATTTGTTTCATCTTTATCAAATCATATCCTTTTAAGCTCAGGTTACGAAAAACAGCTTCTCGCAATATTGTGGATATTTCCTCATTTTCTGATTGGTTTTTAAAAGGCAGGATTGCAATTGTCTTGATGTGTGATTCTTTTGGAGCCAGGCTGGTTGTTATTTCTGGCTGAGAAAATTCCTGATAGTAATTGCATGATGATAGGGCTAAGAATAAAAGTATCAGATTGCGTTTAATAATTAGCGTCTTCAAGCTAACGCGTGGTAAATAATTGTTATTGAACATATCTTCATTATAGTAAAGTTAAAGTTTTCAGACTAGTCAGTGTTATGTGCAAATATTAACACATTATAAATCGTTTTTATGAAATTTTCCTTAAAAAATGTAAATTATTCTTCGGTTTTGACAGACCATGACGAATCCGTAATTATCTGCTTGGGTATTATTGAACAAAAGATGTGATGTAGGGGCTTACCATGCAGAAGTCTTTGGAGAGGAAATTGTGCAAAAAAAGTACAATGTGCAGATTTTTCGTACAATTATTATTATCGAAATGACCTAAAATCTAAAGTTAAATAACCCTCTGGCGTGCTTTATCACTTTTATGTTGTGAGTTTTGAGACTTTCAATCATTTTTTTTAACTCCGTATTGGCAAGAACTCCGTGTTGTATAAAGTATTCACCAATAGGGGGTTGCAGCTTTCTTTGCCTTCCGATGATGGCTAAATGCTCAAAGTGAGTTATGAACCCATTGCGTAGGGCATATTCGCCGAAATGCTCCTTGTAATTTCGTTCTGTCAAAATCTTTTTAATATCATCTGATGACAGAATTCCCCAATCCAGCGCTATTTTGCCTATGATTGGACGCCGTTTTCTTTGCCAATATATTGCATCGAAAAGGGTTTTCCTGGAAATAAACCCCGAGTAATATAAGAATTGACCGATTAATAATTCACGTTTTGGTACGTAGCCATTATAAAAACAGTCTGAAGCACTCTTCCTCGACACTTGCGCATGCTTGCTTTTTCTGACATTACCCGTATAGGAAAAGCCTGAAGTACTCTTTTGTCTTGTTTGTTTGTGGTGATTGGTTCTTGTAGCATTCTCTTTTTTTGGCACTTCATCTCCTAAAATATATATTTTACCCCCTTGTACAACTGAGTTTAACCTTTCGTAGGCCGTAATCACTTTCTTAAAACGATAATCCATTGTGTCTTCGTTTTTACCAAGAGTACGAGCCCTATCAGGATGTGTCTCGAAAGCTTTTTTTCTGTAAGCTGTTTTAAGTTCAGAAGGTGAGAGGCCTTTTAAGAAATCAATATAATTGAAAATGTTAGAGCCAAATAACAAATAACAATCATTAATAAGATTCGTTTTAGATATCGTATATGCCATAGTTATACCTTTGTAATTACTGAATTTTACTATTTAAGTTGCAAACAATATGCCAACAAAACGCTACACGATTCAATCAGGTAATTAGCAACTTAATCAATTTATTGATACTGTCTTTAGCATCACCAAAGATCATCATTATTTTCTTCTGGTAGAATAGTTCATTGTCCACCCCGGAAAAGCCGATACAGATTGTGAACAAAAACTTTGTATTATAGGCAAAAGAATTCGATATGGTTCTTAATGTGGGAAAGGCCGCCAATACGTTCGTGGCAGGTATTCAAAAAGTATGGGGGAGACTGGAGTTTAGAGCTGCATTGACAAATATATCTATCATCTCTTTTTCGTGTTCTTCTATCTCAGTAAATGCAGTTGCGATACCAAATATAGATGTGTGAGGATGTTTTTTTAAGCGGGTTACAATTCCCATACACTTAACAGGAGCTGTAGATGTGGAGAAACCTATCCTTAAGTCCAGGACAGTTCCGATTTCTATGTTGTAGCTGGAATTAAAAAACAAACCTCTGGCACTCAAATCATTTACACCTACCATGTCCCAGTCACAAGAAGCCATTGCCTGACCTTTTTGAGGCCTGATTCGAAATCTAATAATTATTGGCTTCTCAACTCTTTGATACTTTCTTTTCTCTGAAATCTCAGACATTGGAATACTATCTTGATTTGTTTTTAAATAAAGCATAATTACCTCTTTAGCTACATTAATTGCAATTTACTTCATGTATAATGTGCAATCGGTGTGCCATGACAATGCTAATCAATGAGAGAAGCCGTATAGTACATACACCATTATACTTATGATTTGTTGGTGAGATGAGTTAGTTAGGGGTGTATACTCTTTTTAGCAAATAGTACCCACTTTTACAACATAAAATGATCAGAATACACTTATTTTTATGTGAAATATTGTTAAGTAGCAACTGGCACACAAAACGTTTTCACATGGTATCAAATCATACTTTACAGTAATGACTTTCTATTGACAGTCTTAATTATAATCGTAATATATTAAAATGTATTCAGCGTTCGTCTGTTTACACGTCAAGACATATATCAGTTGGAGTATTTATAATATGAACTTAGCCCTAATGGCAATAACAAAAGACGGCATTAAAGTAGCTGAACGTATTAAAGAAAAACTGAACGGAGAAGTAACGTTTTTTTTGCCTCAGAAATTGAAACAATCAAAACTGACAGCAACTTATTTTTCAAAAAAACTTGGTGATCAGATAGGTGAACTGTTTTCTGATTATGAGGGGTTTATACTTATTATGGCATCGGGTATCGTAGTACGCACGATTGCCCCGTTTATTACGAACAAGCATACTGATCCCGCAGTGGTAGTGGTTGATGATGTGGGACGATTTGTTGTCAGTTTGCTTTCAGGTCATGAGGGTGGGGCAAATAATCTGGCTCAAAGGGTTGCAAATATACTCCATACAGATGCGGTTATTACTACCGGGACAGAGGCAAAGAAGGATATTACTATCGGTATAGGTTGTAAACGCGGCATAGGCAGTGCCGAGGTTAAAGAGGCAATCCTTAGCGCTCTCAATGATGCAGACGTATCTGTTGACAGGGTCAGGTTGGTAGGAACTGTGGATTTGAAGGCCAATGAAGCGGGATTATTACGTGCCCTTGAGGAACTGGACATTCCATTGAGGGTAGTTTCAAGGGCAGAGATTGAAACTTGTGCAAAAGATTATTCTAAATCAGAATTTGTTATAGCAAAGATTGGAGTGGGGGGTGTTTGTGAACCGGCAGCTCTTATTTCAGGGAGGAAGACAAAATTAATATTAAAGAAGCAGAAATATCCGGGAATAACAATAGCAATAGCGCAGGAAAACTTTATGTGGTAGGAATTGGTCCGGGTAATCTGGAGCACTTGAGCGTTAAGGCTGTTGAGGTCTTGAAAGGCTCTGACTGTATTATTGGCTATAAAACATACATTAATCTGATAAAAGAATTAGTTGAGGGCAAGGAGGTAATTGCTTCAGGGATGCGTGCGGAAATAGAGCGTGCCTCTCTAGCCATTGAAAAGGCAGAATCTGGAAATGTTGTTTCTGTAATAAGTAGTGGCGATCCGGGTGTGTACGGTATGGCAGGATTGATCCTGGAAGTTGCGAGAAATGGTAAACACAAGATTAATGTAGAAGTCGTCCCCGGTATTCCTTCTGAAAACGCAGCAGCAGCTCTTTTGGGTGCGCCTTTAATGCATGACCATGTTACCATAAGCCTGAGTGACCTTCTTACACCATGGGATGTAATTGAGAAAAGGATTAAGCTTGCCGCAGAGGGTGATTTCGTAATTGTCCTTTATAATCCGAAAAGTTCTGAGAGGAAGTGGCAGATTGAAAAGACAATGGATATATTATTAAGCAAGAAACCATCAGAGACCCCTGTTGGTATAGTCAAAAGCGCCATGCGTGATGGACAATCTTTAGTGATCACGAGTCTTGGAGAAGTGTTGGAGCATCCGATAGATATGACGACAATATTGATAGTAGGAAATTCCTCAACATTTGTTTATGATAATTATATGATAACAAAAAGGGGCTATAAAGTTTGATATTAGTAATGTCAGGGACTGAAGAAGGTAGGGAAATAGTTGAAAGACTTAATGATAGAGGAGAAGGCGTAGTTACAACAGTAGCCACAGAATACGGGCACGAAATTTATGAGAAAATTGGTTTAGGCCATCTGTGCCTTCAAGGCAGACTTGACATAACGGGCTTATCTGAACTTATACGAGATAATAATATTAAAACTCTCATCGATGCGACTCACCCATATGCAGCTCAGGCATCTCTTAATGCAATAAAGGTGAGTGAAGAATGTGATATTAAGTATATCAGGTTTCAGAGGCCTTCCTCCGTTTCGGACTCAGCATGTACGGATGAGGCAACTATTAAGGAACTTGATTCAGTGCATTTTGTTAAAAATATAGAAGATGCCGTAGAGTGGTGCCGTAAATCAGACAGGAAAGATATATTATTAACAACCGGTTTCTCCTCTGTCGAAAAGTTCGTGAAACTAAAGGATGAAAAAAATATTTATGTCAGGATGCTGCCTATGCCCGCACATATCGAACAATGTGTTGAGATGGGTATTAAGTCGTCCAACATACTAGCCCTTCAAGGGCCTTTTTCACTGGAACTTAATAAGGCAATCTTCAATCAGTATCATATAGATGTCGTGGTTACAAAGGATAGTGGTAAGACCGGTGGTGTCCCTGAAAAGATTCAGGCTGCAATTGAGATGGGAATAGACACTGTGGTAATTCAGAGGGAAGAGATAGATTATCCAGTGACATGTTCATCAATAGACGAAGTCTTTTGCATGCTGGGAGTGGAACAGAAGGGGTGAATTGCCACTCGTTCCTACTACGGTAAACAAGAATTATGAGAAAAATAATTACTAATGGAATGAAAGGAGATGTTAATGAAAGGTATAGTGAAAGTCAAAATTGCTTTGGCTGTTTTTGTTTTTTTTGCATGTATTCATAGTTTTATATTGAAAACAGTTTATGCTCAACATACCGATGTTTTCAATCTTTATCAAGACAAGGTTCCCGGTAAAGAAGAGCGTATGAAAAATATAAAACCTGATGCACCGGAGGCGGAATGGATCGTAGTAGAAAATAACTACAAATATGAAGTTTCAGTGGAAAAGAGCAAATTCGAAGCAAAAGATCTTACAATGGCAGATATAGAATTATGGGAGATTACTGATAAATCTCCGTTTGAGTGGCATCAGGTTGATTACTACATTGAAGGTGAGATAAGGGAGGCACACACAAGAACCTTTGGTAAACAAAAGTGTGACCGTGTGCGAAAGGGCACACTGTTCTGGCTTAAGGATGGCAAGAAGTGTGTTTATTGGACAAAATGGACACCCTGGGACTGCAGGCCTGAAGGTGAAAGGGATACTGAAGCATATATATACCCTGATGATAAGCCCTAAGCTTGATTATAAAGAAATGAAATTAAAATATATAATTTCTTATTGACTTACACAATAAAAAATGATATTTTCTAATCTGTAATGATTATTATTTAGAAATAGCTTTATTTTGTAGAAAGGAGAACTGATATGAGTGTATTAGTTACCAAAGAAGCTCCTGATTTTACAGCTGATGCCGTGTTGCCGGATGGTACTATAGACAAATTTAAGCTGTCTAATTTAAAGGGAAAATACGTAGTGCTATTCTTCTACCCACTGGATTTCACATTTGTTTGCCCGACTGAAATAATTGCACATGACAAACGAATTGATGAGTTTAAGAAACGGGACGTGGAAGTTGTCTGTGTCTCTATCGATTCTCAATTCAGCCATTTTTCATGGCGAAACACGCCTGTAGAAAAGGGTGGTATTGGTTCGATAGGATACCCGATGGTGGCAGATGTTAAACATGAAATTACGCAGGCATATGGAATTGAGCACCCAGACGGCGTTGCATTACGTGCATCATTTTTGATCGATAAGGACGGTGTTGTTCAGCACCAGGTAGTCAACAACCTTCCTCTCGGGCGTAATGTCGATGAAATGCTTCGTGTAGTTGACGCCCTACAGTTTCACGAACAGCATGGTGAAGTTTGTCCTGCAGGCTGGCAGAAAGGTGAGGACGGTATGACGCCGACGGCTGACGGTGTAGCAGGCTACCTCTCTTCACATTCGGAAAAGCTTTAAATTGTAATATTAAAGCTTAATCAGAGAGTTTCTTAAAAACTAAAATGTGACTATGATTTTAAACTTTTAATTATGGAGGTAAGCAATGGCTGAACTGGCAAATGAAAACGTTCTTGGTGTTACAAAGGGCAGTGAAGTAGAGGAGGCAGTAAAAGCGAACTTTCAGGGTGAGACCGCTGAGGTTGGTCTTTATCTTGCGATGAGCAGACAGGCACAGAGGGAAGGGCTCCCGGAGATAGCAGAAGCGCTGAAATCTATAGCTATGGATGAGGCCTGGCATGCAGCTCGCTTTGCCGAACTAAACGGATTAATAAGCGACTCTACGAAAGAAAACCTGGAGAAAATGCTGGCTGGTGAACAGGGAGCAAACAAGGGTAAACGGGCTGCAGCTGTAAAGGCTAAAGAGATTGGAATAGATGAAGCGCATGATTTATTCGATGAATCATCAAGAGATGAAGGACGACATGCAAGAGCTCTTGAAGGTCTGCTGAAAAGATATTTCTAAGACAATAGTGCATAATTTTGCCGTAAAAGCTTTACTATATCCACCATTTATTTTGTGGGATAGGGAAATCAGTTGAAAAGCGAAACGAAGATTTATTTAATTATCATCATCATCTGTTTTTTGGCAGCAGCGGGTATAAGCTTTTTTAAAACAAAAGCCCCTGAA
>Ga0187833_10004579_pt1 | contig 13456 bp, 15 predicted proteins | sample ETNtaG_37_FD_167968 | JGI IMG/M metagenome (GOLD analysis project Ga0187833, IMG submission 167968) | Marine microbial and viral communities from oxygen minimum zone, Eastern Pacific Ocean - ETNP2014_SV_400_PacBio MetaG (Illumina Assembly) | ecosystem: Environmental > Aquatic > Marine > Hypoxic... | reverse complement strand
CCAGCATATCTTGTCATTGAATCAAATGCATGAACCAAGCCTTCAAGATATTGTTACTGTTCTTCTGAAGAGAGATCCTTTAATCTTTCATCCATTTCATCATAAACTGTTCTTAAACCATTCTCTAAATTTTCGTCAGTCATCTTTATTCTCCCACCTCTTTACGTAGGATTGAAAGAACATACAATGACTTTTAAATATTATGGTGTATATAAGAAAAAATAGAATATAGTATAATTATGCTTTAATTGGGTCTGCCAGGCACAATATGATGCTCAAAGCATCTTGGTTCATATGTTTCAGTAATATTTCCTTTTTCTTCTATCATAACAATAGGATCATTATAATTAGCTGGTTGTCCATTAATTAAACGCTGAGTCATCATTGCATCTGAATTACATTCAGGGTATTCACAGATTGATGTAAGTGTAACATGAGGTGTTGCAATACCTGCTAACTTACCCATCTCGCCAAATACTTCGCCTCGAAAATCATAATATAGGCCAGAAGCAATTACATTCTTTCCATCTTTCATGAGCTCTGTTACTACATTATAAATTCCCTGATGAAAAAATTCAATCTCGTCAAAAGCGATGATAGAGAATGGTTGTGATTGAGATGTTTCTATCTTCTGAACCAATGTTAATATATCAGATGGATGTGCTTCATTCACAACAGCGCATTTGTATGTATTTGAAATGTTTCTTGAGCTTATACACGGATCTCCTTGTTCATCATAATCACGGACATCGCATTCAGGTTTTATGAACAGATAACTGACATCATCAAGAAAGTCAATTTTATGCACTCTGTCAATGAGGCTTTTTGTTTTCTCAGAACACATAGGCCCTGAATAAAGTTCAAAGACACCTGGTCTTACTAGATTTGTTGACATATATTTTATTTATGAAGAGATTATTTAAAAAGATTTATCAAGTACAAATTTATTGTTAGAAAGAATATTTTGGAAAATATAGTATTCCTTCTATAAAATAGTAACAATCAGTACAAAACTATAAATATATGTTATTGCTAAAAATAGAGTTATGGTAGACATAGGAGGATTCATAAGCCAACTAAGCTATAACATTCCAGAATATTTCCTGTACTCTAAAGGATTTTGGGGTCTTCTTGGAATCATCGTATTGATAGTAATATATCTTGTGAGACCAAAACCTGTCCAGAAAGTGATCCCTTCGCTTATGTTCTTCCTTAAACAAGATAAAAAGACTTTTGCAAATTCATTCTTTAAAGTTTTCACAAGAAATCTTCTTTTCTTAATACAACTGTTACCATTGATACTACTTCCTATTGCTGCTGCATTGCCTTATTTCAATGAAAGTTATAGCTTATCTGTTGAGAATAATGTGATGGTAATAGATGTATCTGCTTCATCACAGGCAAAATTTGAAGGAAAGACAAGGTTTGATGAAACGATTGATATTGCAAAGCGATCTCTTGGAAAAAGGAATACTATTGTACTTGCATCTGATATACCTGAACTAAAAATGACAGATGCTACAAAAGAAGAAGCAAAACAAATCCTATCAAGACTAAAGCCAAAGGATACAATAAGTAATATTGCTGAAGCAATGAGTTTTGCAGGTGAACAGGTCATCAATAACGAAGGCAGGATATTAGTTATAAGCGATTTTATATTTACTGGGGCTGACCCTGTATCTGTAAAGAGATTGATGGAATCGCGAGGTCTTGTGGTTGACTTTGTCGAGATATCAAGCAAGGCAAGAAATGTAGGCATTATTGATCTGGCTGTCAGCGAGACAACCTCTGTTCTTTATGTGAAAAACTTTAATGAGGAAAAAGAGACATTCACAGTAAAAATAGGCGACCAAGAAAAAAATATGGAAATTCTGCCAGGGTCAATTGAATCACTACAATTTACAACACCACCAGGTACAACTGAGATTGAATTAAATATTGACGATGATTTTGAGGTTGATAACAAAGCATATGTCCAGAACCTTGGCAGAAAAACAATCGATGTTCTGATGATAACTAATAACGAAGGAAGCAATCTTCATCATGCTTTGACATCTTCACCAAGAATTAATCTAGACATAACAAATCCTCCATTAATATCAGGGCTTAATCATGAGATTTATGTGATAAAAGCAGTTGACCAGAGTATCTTCCTAAAAGAAACTGTGAATGACCTTGAAAAAGAAGTAAGAGAAGGCGCTAATCTGATAATAGCATACCAGGAAGGTATATTTGATATTGACTGGGGAAAATTGATGCCGGTTGTTTTTAATGGCATGGAAAATAATGGAGCCCAGGTCAAGCTTGATCTGATCAACCAGTTCACAAAGGATACTTATTTTGGTCGTGTCCCAAGTTATGCAAAGACAACACCTAAAGATGGGACAACTGTAATTGCATCAACAGAGGACAATTCATCTATTATCGCTTATACCACTGTTGGAAGAGGGAAAGTAATCTATTATGGTATTGATGACAGAAGGGCTGACTTCAAAGGTTCAACTTCATACCCAATATTCTGGAACAATATACTCAAATTCATGGTTGGACGCGAGAACATAAACAATCTTAATTTCAGGACAGGCTCAATCGTCGATCAGCAACATTATGATAAGATTGGTAAATATGAACTGAAGACCAAGAGCATTGTTGTCAACCTGATAAATGAAGATGAATCAGATATCAATAAACGAATCAATGAAATAAATGAAGTAAGAAGAAACTCAGGGTCTGCACTTTTCGAATCAGAAAGGCCAAGAGAATATGACCATTATTTCCTGATAGCTGCAATCGCGATAATATTCTTTGAATTGATATTTATTAAAGTAAGAGGTGACTTATGAGCATTCCATCATTACCAGATATTTCAGGCATGGTTGTAAATCCATTAGTAACTGAAATGAAACTGATATTTCCTGAAAGATTATGGTTAATCATACCTATGCTCCTGGTTATACTAATCCTCATAATAAAAGACTTTGTAAGGGTAAGACCGATTGACAGAATCAGAAGAAGAAGGATGAAGGTGTTTGTGTATTTCATGCGAGCAATAATATTCTCTGTACTGATCTTTGCGCTTGCAATGCCTTACATGGAAGTAAGTGAATATACTCGAGGTGACCAGACACTAAATATGATGGTTGATAACTCTAAATCTTTTGAAATATTCGATAGAAGCCAGATAAATAACCTTAAGTTAAGACTAGGCAATAAGATCCCTACAAAAGAAACATCAATAGCTTTTGGGATGAGGTCTGCAATAGGTGACGGAATCCTTGCTAACCTTGGCAAAGACAAGAACCTTTTGCTGGTGACAGACGGAAATAATAATTATGGTACAGAATTAGGGGATGTTGCTCTGCTTGCAAACAACCTGAACACAACAATCAGCGTTCTTGAACTAGAGACATTAAGAGACGAAGCATCTGTCAAGATTGAGGGACCATCAGAAGTTATCGAGGGAGTACCTAATGATTTCAGAGTAATAATAACTAATCCAAAAAAATACCGAGATAACTTGGTAATAACAGTAAATGGGAAACTGATAACTAACAGATATATTGATCCAGAAGGAATCATATTCACACAAGCCTTTAATGAAGGTTATCATGAGATATCTGCAAGGCTTGATCTTAACGATTATTTCGGAGAAAACAATTATTATTATAAGATTGTCAAGACATTACCTAGACCAAAGATACTATTTGTGTCAAAAGAAAGCTCGCCAATGTTAAATTTGTTAAACCAGGTATATGAGGTTGATGCTGTTGATAAATTACCAACTAGCTTGGATGAATATTATGCAATTGTCATGAATAATATGCACGGTTCAACAGTTGGCAGTAGAGATGTGAGCAGGTTAAGCGATTTCCTGTTCAATGGCAACGGACTAATGGTAATTGGTGGTTATAACTCATTTGAATACAGCGCATATGACACGTCTGTATTTTCTACTTTATTACCAGTGAAGTCTGGCAAGGCTGAACTCGAAGCAAAAAGAGATGTCAATGTTGTCGTAATGCTTGACGTATCATCTGGTTCAGGTGAAGAACTAAGAGAGACTGGTGCATTAAACATCGAAAAGGCTCATGCTTTACATCTAATTGATCAATTAAGATCAAGCGATCAAGCTGCATTCTTTGCGTTTGATGAAGTCTCATACATATTATCACCTTTGTCAAGGATGAACTCAAAGAACCTTGAAGAGTTAAAGAGTAAGATCAAGAGATTAAAAGCAACAGAAGAAGGAGGTACTTATCTTGATGTTGCACTAGCCACTGCAACCAATATATTATCAGGAGTTAAAGGAGAGAAGTATATTGTGCTCTTATCAGACGGCGGTGATCCTAACTATTACAACAAACCAATGGATAAGATCTATGATCTTGCTAAAAGCAATAATATCAAGATAATCAGTGTTGGAGCTGGAAGAACTAACGAATATTTCAGGGATATAAAGTATGTTGTCCATATACCTAAGTTAAGAGACATGGCTGAAAAGACAGGTGGTTTCATGTTTGAACCAGGGGACAGTGCTGAACAGACAAAGCGACTTAATATTGTACTTAAGCTCAAGAAAGAAGAGGATGCTACAGAACAGGACTTAAGCAGCCTCGTTGTCATGAATAATTATCACTTTATAACAAACGGACTTAGACCGAGTGCAGCCATATATGGGTACAATTCAGTTATACCAAAGAATAATGCACAATTGCTTATCACTAATTCAATAGGTAACCCTGTGCTGACAACATGGAGATATTCGCTTGGAAGGGTTGCAGCATTCACAACAGATGACGGAACACAATGGGCATCTGATGTATTGACAAAAGTTAATTCTCCTCTTATTACAAGGACAGTCAATTGGGTGATAGGCAACCCGCACAGGAAGAGTGATTATTACATCAGGATTGATGATACAACCGTGAATAAATCAACAAACGTGATTGTTAAATCTGAGAAAGTTCCTTCAGCAGAAGGCCTTGATTTCCATAAGACTGAACAGAATACTTATGTAGCTTCACTATCATCCAATTCCCCTGGTTTCCATAAGATGCTTGGTGCTGAGTATGCAGTCAATTATGACCCAGAACTTGAGAAAGTAGGTTTTAATGAAGAGATATTGGCTATAGTAAAGGCGACAGGTGGAAAGATATTTAAACCTGATGAGGCAAATGATATAGTGGAGCATGTAATAAGCAGCTCAAAGCGAACAGTTAAGATTGAACAAAAACTTATCTGGCCTTTTGCTTTCGCTGCGATTGCATTGTTTTTAATTGAAATTATTGTAAGAAAAATAAGTGATTATAGAAACGCATAAAATGCCTGAAAATTTCATGAATAAGAATGTGAACATCATGGTCATCCTGATAGTGGTTATTGTCGTTGCAGTCATTGCAGGTGCAACCATCTATTTCCAGGAATCATTCGGACAATTGTCAGGTGATTATAACACAAGGGTTGGAGAACTTAACAATCTAAAGAAACAATTGGCAGAGTATGAAGTGAAATATACAACTTCGCTTGAAGATCTGAATACAACCGAAGAAGAGAAAGAGAATATCAAACAAGTATATGTTCAGAAGAAAGAAGAGCTTGAAGGTGAAGTGACTGCTGTCCAGACAACCCTTGATAGTACACGAAGTAATCTCAAAAACACTCAGAAAGAACTGTCTGATAAGAAAGAAGAGCTGACAAGTGCATTGCACAACGTATCGAATTTAGAATCAGAGATAGAGGATTATAAAGACCAACTTGTTGAAAAGCAGGATATAATTGATGGTTACGAAGCTGACGTTAGTCATTATATAACTCTGCTTGATGATAATGAAATTCCTTATTAAAAATGTCAAAGATTACAGGAATGTTACATGAGTTGAGGAATGAACTAATCAAGATAGTCTTCTTAGATACGTTCCTTGATTCGATAATAGTCTTTCTGAGTTTTTATCTTTTCTTTGTGCTTATCAACCTTAGACCGATTGTAGCAATTGCACCCGGTATCTTTGCTTTCTTCTTCATAATGAGGAGGAAAATAGAGACAATCAAGCTTAAGAGTGTTGAGGATAAAAACCCACAGATGAGCGAAATGTTAAGGACTGCAGCTGATAATGTTGATAAGGATAATGTGATGATAAGGCTGCTTGATCAGGAAGTGCTTCAGAAGATGAGGACTGTGGCAACATCTTCTTTCATGAATGTAAGATTAATAATGTATAAATTGCTTTCAATCTCAGGAATATTTGTAGTTACACTTTACATTGCATCAACTAACTTGCATATAATAAACGCAACCGAGATGATATCTAGCTTTGGAATGCCTGATAAACTGATTTCACTTGATGATAAGGGTCTTTATGGTGATGAAGATATTGTTTCATTATCAGACGAGTCTGTTGATCTTGAGCTAAACCCTTTAAGCTTTGAATTGAACCTTGATAAGGTCCAGGAGGCTGAAAAGAAAGAGTTTGGTGGTGAGTTCCCTGAAGAGATCATAGCAACACCTGAAAAAGCGTTTGAAGAAAGTATACCTAAAGAAGAACAGGAAATTGTCAAGAATTATTTTGAGAAGATACATGGTAAATAATAAAAACGCTTAAAAAACTGTTTCTTATATATGAAATCAATTATTCTAATAGGACCAAGATGTGTGGGGAAAACTTCAGTTGGTAAAGAGTTAGCTGATATTCTTAATGTTGAGTTTGTTGATGGTGATGATATATTTAAGGCCAGACATGGAAATATTACTTACTTTGTGGAACATAATGGATGGGAGAAGTTCAGAGAGTGGGAGTCAAAGATTATAACTAATATTACTCAGAAGTATAAAGATAGCCAGATTGTTCTTGCACCTGGTGGAGGGGCTGTTGCTAGTGAGTATGACAATTATAGAGAAGTAAATGTTGAAGCATTGAAAGGTTTTGGTAAAATGATTTATCTTTTGCCTGATAATAACATGAATGTAAATGCAGCGATATTAGCAGAACGAGTGCATAAACATCCAGAATCTCGCCCACCTCTTAAATATACTGATGGAAAAGTGTTAGATATGCAAAGTGTGCTTGAATACAGGCACCCATTATATTTAGCAGCAGCTGATAATGAAGTTGTTTATACAGAAGGAGATTCGATAAGGACTACTGCTAAAAACATTTCTGAACTAATTTAATTATAATCCCTTTTACCAAAGATAGCTGTTCCTACTCTGACCATATTAGAACCTTCTTCTACTGCAACTTTGTAAGCAGACGACATACCCATTGATAGGACTCTTAAATCAAGATTATCCTGAGTTATTGTCTTTGCATCTTTGAACAAAGAATTCATTCTAGTAAAATACTGTCTTGCATCTTCAGGGTTATCAGAATAAGGTTCCATACCCATTATACCTTCAATTCTTATCTTTTCTAGATCAGACATCTGCATTATAAGGTCTTTGAGATTATCAGGTTCAACACCTGATTTTGTGTCTTCACCTGAGATGTTTATCTGAATATATATTGGCATTACTTTAGCTGTCCGTTTATTGATTGCTTCTGCTAACTTATATGAATCAACCGTCTGGATAACATCGAAGATAGGCAAGACCTTGTTTATCTTGTTCCGCTGTAAAGGACCTATCATGTGCCATCTTACTTTTGATGCAATATCCCCTAACTGGTGATACATACGTTCTGCTTCCTGAACATTATTGTATCCTATATCGGTTGCGCCTGATGCTATCACTTCTTCAATCTCTTTCTTTGTTCTTGTCTTTGCTGCTATAACTAGAGTTACATCATCTGATATTGAAGAACTAATTGATTTATAGTTGGTTGTTATTGTCATAGAACTATCACTAAAATTAATCAATATAAACTTTTTGTATGAAAATCAAATAAGAATTATTGTAGTAATTCAAGAGGATCAGTATTTAATGAAAATCCTGAAAACCAACTATTCCTAAGCCTAAAGGATGAGGATTTACGTCAGTTTTCCGAGACAGATTTTCAAAAAGGAAAAAAGCAACTGCTGATAAAGATTCATACCCAAACATGAATGTAAGGGATTTCTGCTTTTTTCATTTAACCAAAACATTTAAATATCTAGAGATATCTAAAGATATCTATGAAAACTAAACAAATTAATCTAAAATTACCTTTGAATTTATTTGAGTCTGCACAGAAATATGTCCAAGACTTCGGATTTAGAAATATCCAGGAATTAGCATCTGAAAGCATAAGAGAGAAGATATTTGATAAAAAAATATATGATGAGAAGTTTAGTGAGGAAGAAGTAGAAATGATTGATAAACTAATCTCTCTGTCAATCAAGAAAGGAGATATTGTCTCTGAAGAAGAGCTTAATAAGACGCTATTAGGATGAATTTCACAATTAAAACGCTTGGCTTTTTTAAAGAACAAGTCAAACACTTAGATAAAAAATCAAGAAGAATTATTTATGACAAAATTCAATTATTAAAAGAGAATCCTTATAGATATAAAAAGATTCATTCAAAGCTATATCCTAAGATATTTAGAATAAGATTAAACATTCAATCAAAAGAAACAAGACTGATTTATGTTGTTATTGAGCCAAATATTATATTAGTCTGTTTATTGGAGAGGAAAAGAGATTATAAGGATTTAGAAAGATATTTGGATAATCTCAAAAAGGAATTGGGATTATAAAAACAAAAAAATTAATAAATGGAATAGGTTTAGGAGTAAACATAATAGTCATATTTCGCTAAAAAGGGAGGAGATAGAATGAGCAAACTAGAGAGTGTACGAAATCTTAGTCGTCTAAAAGAAAGTTTTAATGCTATTTATGAAGAGGTTGGTAAGGTAATTGTTGGTCAGTTAGATGTTCTCCAACAAGTAATTATTGCTATATTATGTGATTCTAATGCGTTACTTGAGAGTTATCCAGGTCTTGGTAAGACACTTATGATAAAGACATTAGCACAGACATTAGACCTTAAATTCACAAGGATCCAGAGCACACCTGATCTCATGCCATCGGATATCACAGGAACATATCTTATTGAAGAAAAAGATGGTAAGAAGGAATTTAAATTTCAGCCAGGACCTGTCTTCACAAACATATTGCTGGCAGATGAGATTAACAGAGCAACACCAAAGACACAGGCAGCTTTGCTTGAAGCCATGCAGGAGAAACAGGTAACTGTAGGTAATAATACATTTAAGCTTGACAAGCCGTTCTTTGTGCTTGCAACACAGAACCCGATTGAGCAAGAAGGAACATATCCTCTGCCTGAAGCACAGACAGACAGGTTTTTGATGAAAATAAAGGTTGATTACCCTGAATACGATGATGAGTTGTCAATTGTAGATAGATACTCAAATGTGGTACAGGAAAATGAACCGCGTGCATTACTAGGGGCAAGCTCAATCAAACTATTACAAGATTTGACAAGACAGGTGCCTATTGCAAACGATATAAAGAAGAAGGCAGTAAGCATTGTCACAACCACTAGAACAAACAAAAAGATAATTGAATATGGTGCGTCACCGAGAGCGTCGATTGGACTTGTCTTAGCTGCGAAAGCAAAAGCGTTACTTGATGGAAGAAAGTTTGTCAGCGAGAAGGACATAAAAGAGATGGCATTGCCAGTCATTAGGCATAGGATAATACTCAATTTTGAGGCTGAGAGAGAAGGCAAGACCGTCGATGATGTAATAAATGCTATAACAAGCAAGGTATAAAATGATTGATACCGGTTTTCTGGCTTTGCTGGACAGATTCAGTTTAATAGTAAATAAAAGGATAACTTCTAATTATGCTGGGTCAAGAGCATCCACTTCTTATGGATCAGGACTAACATTCAAGGATTTTAGGAATTATGTTGCAGGGGATGATATACGAGCTATTGATTGGAACATCTATGCCCGGACAGAAGAGTTATTCATCAAACGATTTGAAGAAGAAAGGAATATAACTATCAAGATAATTGTTGATTCGTCTGCTTCAATGAACTTCGGGGAAAAACTGAAGAAGTTTGAGTATGCTTCTATGATTGGCCTGGGGTTCACGCACATGGCACTTAAGAACAATGAAAGATTTGAATTCTCTACTTTTGCTGAAGACCTTGAAACGTTCAAGGCAAAGAAAGGAAAAAGTCAGGTATTGACCATATTAAACCATCTGAATAATACAACAGCGAAAGGAAAATCTAATTTTGGTAAGTCACTTGAAGAGTATAAAAAGACAGTAAGTTCAAAGTCAATGATTGTACTTATATCTGATTTCTTGTTTGACCTTGAAGAATTGAAGACAGTACTTTACAGATATAAGAAGACAGAAGTCTTTGTTATACAAGTGCTGGATCCAATTGAGCGGAACCTGGAACTGCACGGTGATTTGTTATTAAAAGATGCTGAATCAAATGATATGGTAAGAACATTCTTGAGTCATAGACTAAAAGAGAAAATAAAGGAAAGGCTTAATGGTCATATATTTGAGATACAGGACATGTGCGCTCAGACTAATTCTAAATTTATATCAGTAACTTCTGATACACCAATATTTGATACGTTCTATGAGATTTTGAAATAAATTAGAAATCAGAATGTTTGTCTAGAATCTTTACTCACTTTCGCATCCTTCCGATATTAATACCTAAATCATGTATACTATATCCTGTTTCACATGCATACCCTAACTTTTCTTTAAGTGATTGTACTCTGCTAATAAGTTCATCAGTAGTGTCTGTTCTGATTCCCAATTCTCGTGCTAGATCCCTGAAGAGAATAAGTGCCCATGGATCTTCATCAATTCTTCTATCTTGATTGGTGATTAAGACATTATTTTTTGAATACGTGTCCTGTAACATATCAAATAATGTATCACCTTGTGGAACAGTCTCGCGGTTCAGCATCCATTCTTCTAGTGTGTTAAGAGTCCATCCAAATTCCTGTGAAACAGCCTGTCTTTCCCTAAAATTACCTTGCAATAGGTCTACATATTCTTCGCATAATTCCAACGTTAAATTCAATAATTTTTTGAGCTAAGACTGAGAGAGGCGAGAAAACCAATTTATCTTTGGATGTATACATGATAAGATTTATAAATTCACTTTCATTTACATTATTTCTAAATTGACATTAGAAAATCTAATAAAAAAACTAACTCAAAATAAATGGGTTAGAAATGGATTACTAGTTACCTCTGCATTAATCGCACTGGATGCTGCACCAGTATATGCACATCCACATAAACATCGGACTGAATCAACATTAACTGATACTACTATATCTGACACAATCTCTGAGGAATCACTCAATGTATATCTCGATGTTTATCGTTCATATCAGAATTCTATTAAGACAAGTATCCCTTTTGTAAATTATGTAAGAGACCCAGATTTGGCTGATATTCACATAAGGATGTCCTCTCAGAGGACAGGTGGTGGTGGAAGAGAATATTTAATTGAGTTTAATGGACTGCAAGAATATGAATCTATGGACCAAATTCTTACCTATACTTCTGAAAACATTGAAACAAGAGCAACCAGGCGACGTGGTCTTGTAAACATGATTAAGGTTGGACTAGTTCCTTATTTTGCAACCACACATCTTGCAGACAATATAGGTATCACTTTTGAGGGTGATATTGAACCTGTAGAAATTGTTGATGAATGGGACTCATGGGTGTTCAATATAAATGGTGAAGGTTCATTGAGCGGAGAAGAATCAAGAAGCCGTGGTTCACTAGCAGGTTCAATCTCAGCTGATAGAGTAACTTCAGATTGGAAGATTAGTCAATCTGTTAGTTCTATGTTTGATCGAAGAGTGTACACATTAGATGATGAAGCAACCTCAAATATTTCGAGTAGATATTCATACAGAGGCTTTCTTGTAAAAAGTTTAGGAGATCACTTCTCGGTAGGATTTTTTAACTCCCTAAACTCATCCACATATTCAAATACAAACCTATCCTTAGAATTTTCACCAGCATTTGAGTTTAACATATTTCCATACAGCGAATCATCAAATAGGCAATTTCGTATAACATACACTCCTGGATATGAAGGAGTACGTTATGATGAAGAAACTATCTATGGTAAGATGAGCGAAAACTTATTTAAACAAGAGTTAGCTACAACATTTGAGATGGAAGAGCTATGGGGCTCAGCTGGAACTACACTGCGTGGTTCACATTATTTCCATGATCTTGATAAGAACAGAATTGAATTGGATGGTAATCTATCTTTGAGGTTATCTGGAGGAATTTCATTAACCTTTAGAGGTGGCATATCAAGAATCCATGACCAATTATCACTTTCAAAAGGAGATGCTTCTGATGAAGATATACTGTTAAACATAAGACAACTTGCAACCCAATATGAATATAATGTATCACTAGGACTGCGTTATACGTTTGGTTCTGTTTATAGTCATGTGGTAAATCCTCGGTTTGGTATTTGAGTCTATTCAGTTTTCTCGCCATAATGTATGTTCTAAATGTATCGCTACGCTCTCTTTATTGAACGCCCAAAAAATAACTCTGCGAACGCAGTTTTTTCATACTTCGTATGTAAAAAGAGTTTAACAGGCGTTTAGCAGTTCACTCCCCAACTCACCATGTTCTAATAAGTAGTCCCTATTATCACACATTGACGCTACATTTATTGAATAGTCATGGTTTTGCAGACCTACTCTTAATGGATGATAACCGTTGACAAATGAATTATCTCCAAAAAGGCTGTTTAAGGTTGCTACCATTTCTTCATTCTCATCAATGTGCCTGTCTTTATATGCAAACTCAAGCCCTAGCTTTCTGTTGCCGATAATAACTGATAAGCTCTCTTCCTGATAATCTACTTTTTGTTTAACTCCGAATACAGACGAGCTTATCTCGCCAGAGTCACCTAATAGATAACTAGAACCAAGTTTTCCAGGAAAAGCAATAACCTTACAATTATCTTTAAGATTAAATGCATGTATCGCTAAACCCATCTCTTTATGACTTTTATATGTTGTACAGACAAGAATCAGGTCTGAATCTTTTAACTCATCTAACTCTGTAGTTACATGAATCTGACTATACTCAGAATCAAATCCCTGGACATGATTATCATTTTGTATTTTTATTCCTCTATTATTTCTCATAACTCTTAGATAAAAGTCAGTCTCTTTGCTTTCTCGCCTATACAGTTTAATATCATGTCCTTTATTCTGTAGATATACTGCGGTTGCCGTGCCAACAGCTCCGCCTCCAATGATACCTATATTATTTAGTTGATCTTGATACAAGGATATTCACCTAATTGATTATAATCGTTAAAATGAGTCATTGTTCGTGATTTATAAAAGTTATTCAATAAAATGGTCTGTCCCAAATCTTTAGAAAAATATATAACCCTCCTTAGCCATAAGGCTAAGTGAGGGGGTGGAGGTACAGCTCCACCATGAAAAAGAAAGCAAAACTGATAAATAAAGTTAAGCATTTGCTA
>Ga0187833_10004578_pt1 | contig 13458 bp, 10 predicted proteins | sample ETNtaG_37_FD_167968 | JGI IMG/M metagenome (GOLD analysis project Ga0187833, IMG submission 167968) | Marine microbial and viral communities from oxygen minimum zone, Eastern Pacific Ocean - ETNP2014_SV_400_PacBio MetaG (Illumina Assembly) | ecosystem: Environmental > Aquatic > Marine > Hypoxic... | reverse complement strand
TAGATCTAAGCTACTATGCATTAAATATGAAAGAAAAGTAATTGAAATAGCAATACCCATATTTGTGAATTTGAAGGAGAATATCATTGACAGAAAAATGGTAATATAAATTAATAACCACTTGAAAGATTTTTTTTCAAATAAAATAATCGCTGCATAGCAAAGCGGGAATGACTGCATAACACCTATATCATGAGCACTTGAAAATGGCCCCGTAGGAATTAACATCCAAAGGCCTAAGACAGATGTATGGTTTTGTCTTAGCCACCACCATTTCAAAAGGCATGATTCTGTTAATTCATATCCAAGAAATCGAACATAAAAACTTTCTAAAATCAGATGTTCGGTAAAAATGATCAACGAGAGGGTTACACTTAAGGTGATGAGAATATTTAATATGAAATTCACCCATTTTTTGCAAAAATAAATAACGAAATAGTATACGTTAATAGTTAAAAAAAAGAACTTCCCTATCCCCCCAAAGGTACTGGAAATACTATAACTACCTACAGAATTAATCAAAACCAAATAAACAATAAACCCAAAAAGTAAATAATTTATAGAATTCTTTTGAATACTAAGTCTAACCCCGTTTTTAAGATATCTACTCAAAAATAATTTGATATTAAATAAAGACATCACAACTAATAATGTCCTTTTTATAGTATATCCTTTTATAAAAAACATATCTTCAGGAATTAGAAAAACTGTGAATAAAAATGAAATGAATATTACTAATGGTAGATATTGGATTTTTCTCATAATCCTGATAGGGAGTATACCTTTTTTCTTTCCCCATTATTCATTATTGCTTTTTAATTAATAATATTTTTAACAAAAACATCGAGATTTTTTGATGCATTACTATCTAATTCGCCAAAACTCACATAAAATACCCTATTAAGGAAATCTAAATAGTTACTTCGAAATACTTTATCAGATGTGAGTTTTTTTATATTTTCATTTAGGTAAATATAATTATCAGCGTACAAAATTTTATCTGAAAATGATCTAAATAAACTCATATCAGGAGTTCTCTTTGATCTAAGCAGTATAACTGGTAAACCAAATGCAATAGCTTCTACACCCGCCGAAGAATAGGATGATAAAAAAATATCATGGTTTTTCATATGGGAATAAATATCTCCATGCGAGATAACACGAAGATGGCTATCTAATGATTTTACATTATCATCTTCTCTAATTATCTTATTTATCTGTTTCATTGAGACCTTTGGATGTATTTTAATTGTAAATCTATAATCCGATTTTTTAGCTGCATTTAGAATTAATCGAATCACTACATCTGAATCAACATGACCAGGAGCAACCAAAATTCTTGTTTCTTTCGATATAAATCGATCTATTTCAGTTGAATCTCTTGCTTTTTCCCAAACAGTATCCAATCGCATTGGACCTAAAATGTTCAAATTGTTATTATTTATCCCCCTTCCCTTTAAAATATCTCGGGCTATTTCTCCATCTAGAATATATAAATCAGGTGATGGTAGTGCATTCAAATATTTTCTGTTTTTCTTTAGTTCTCTAGAATCTCCTGAATATAGAAATTTCATTTGGGTAATAGGTCCATGTTGAATGCCAACAACTTTTACATCAGTGTTCTTTTTGGTACCATTAATAATTGCTCGACCATATGAAAATTCATAACAATATAATAATCCCAATTCTGGATTCAATTTTTTGGTTAGACGCTCTGCACTATTTTCTAAACAAATTAAGTGAGGAACCCATAAACTAATTGAACGCCATAAACGGGGTAGAAATAAATCTGTAGTATCAATACCATCAAAATGGAATGACCTTCTAAAATCTTCAGACTTACTAATTTTGAAAAAATCAATTATGTCATTAAGCTTGAAATAATTACTGATTATTTCAAAAAAATGACTGTGATATTCTAAGATGTTGCAGCCATTTTTTAATTTTAAGTCAGTTTTAGTTTTTTTTAATCGTTTCCAATAATGATTCGGAAAGATGTATTCATTATCTGTATAAATACGATAAATAGGAATAAAGTTTAATTTCTTATTATTTTTTAATAATTCTAAACTATTTCCATAATAATGATCTTGATATTTACCATACCTTTGAGACCAAGCAGTTGGAAACCATGAATAACCTAAAACTGTTTTTTTGTTTTTACTTTTTAAGGTATTTATATTGCTATTAGAATATTTGATTTTGGTCAAAATTGCCGCAGTTAAATAACAAAGCCCACTGAGGATTCGCAAAAGTATAAATCTCCATAAGTAATGCTTTCCAGCAAGAGTATAGCTTGTAAAGTTCAGCGCAGACTTGGAGCAATATTGACGAACCAGATCCTCTTGAAATTTTTCACCAATATAAATAATATTCTTAAATTCGAATTTTTCAAGATAATGCTGAGAAATTTTAAACCTTAATAATGTCCACCATGTAGGATCGACTGGACTATTTTTATGTGATAATTCTGTATACCACCACAGTTTACGGAAATTTTCTGCCCTATGTTTATATAATACTTTTTCGGCTATGGCTCCTAAATTTTCCCCGATTTGATATACAAACTCATTTACATTTTTTCTTAGTTCACCACTTTTCTTTTCAAGTACTTTTGTAAAATCAATTACATTAATTTTTGATGAAAAACTATGATTTAATTTTGTTATAATATTATTATCTGGATCATCACAATATATAACAGCATGATAATCTGATATATTTGGGTCTTTATGCTTTGCAGCTAGTGCAAAATGGTGTTCAATGCCATACTTATATGGGTTATCTATATCCACGATTATTAATGATTTCATTTTTTTATTAAGGTATTTTAAATAAGGCAGTTTGATTTAGCAGAAGTAAAATTGATTAGTTTAAACTATGAAAATATTTGGGCAATATTTCTTAGTTTACATTAGGTGATTCGTTTCTTTCCTTATTAAGCTCACTAAATCGTTTCTTTACTATATCTTCTAAATACATCCGTATATCATAAAATGAAGGATTAGAATAAATGTTACTCTGTTCATGAGGATCGTTATTTAGCTCATACATTTCAAATTGTTCAGGTGATGGATCACGGTGATAGATATATTCTTTCCAAATTAGTTTATATCCATCAGATTTTACAGCTATGTAGAATGGCTTATTTCTTATATCGTTTGGCCCTCTATGGGTATGTTCAAGCAGTATATTGTCCCTTTCAGCTATATCTGAAGAATACACCGGGAGTCCCTGGAATTCATCAGGAATCTTAATATCTACTAAGTCTAGTATAGTTGGTGCTATATCCATAGAACAGCACTGATAATCTATAGTTTTTGGTTTAATTCCAGGATGATAAAAAATTAAAGGTATGTGTATATATTCTTCATAAAAAGGTGCAGATCCTATACCAAGTTTTCGATTTGGGAAACCTGCCTCATGACCATGATCTGCCGAAATAATTATGAGAGTTTTTTCAAGCAACTTTTTCTCTGAATAGAAATTAATTAATTTTTTAATATTCTTATCGGTCTGATTTAAACTCAAATCGTATGATTTATTACTATTTTTTTGAAATATTTTCTTTTTTCCTTTAGCAAGTAAAGGTAATTGAAAAATATTATTGTTATACTTTTTACCATGAAGATCAATTAGGTGTGCCCATATAAAAGTTTTATCATTATTATTATTTTCCATCCAACGAATAGTATTATTTATAATAATTGAATCGTCAGACATCCCTTCATATTCACGATTAATTTTGAGCCAATCCCAAGAACATTTATTTATTAATTTTTTAAGAATTTCTTCAAGTAGATATTTTTTTATTTTATAAGTTGTACCTAAAGAGTTACTGCGATGAAAAAAATAATTGTAAAAGTCTAAATTTGATAATTTAGGATCATATGATGTTGTTTTAATTGCTAAGCGATCTAAATTTTCATAAATATAATTAGTAGGATCATTGTCTAATTTATTTTTTTCGTTGATTATTGCACTCTTTACTGAATCATAATTTCTGGATAATATACTATCATCAAATACAATACTATGCTTATTGATTTGATCCATTATGTTTTCACAATAATCAATAAAAAATGTAAACAGATTATTGAGAAATTGATGAATTGCTTTTAAAAATTCTTTTTCAAGAATAGCGTTATTCTTACGAAGATTTAAAAAATATTGAAAATACAATTTTCGATAACTAAACCATAGTAAATCAATTGATGTAAATTGAAAATACTGGTCGAATCCTCTATCATAACCAAAATATGATGTCAAAGCTGAACCAGAACTAAATCCGGCAGTATTAAAATTATTTTTCTGTAATATTTCAGCTAATACAGCTGGTCTTTTTTTTATGCCATGATCATATCCACCATAATCTAAAGGTAATGAAGATGACATCACAGACGGCATAGCAATCTGTGTGGGACACCCATGACTACTAGTATTTATACAACTTATTCCGTTTTTTATAAAAAAATCTATTGTTGGTGTTTTATCTTTTACATCAGCATAATGACCAACTCTATCAAATCTTAGAGAATCGATTGTAATAAATAATATATTATTTATTTTGAGATTAAACATTTAGGAATCTAATTAAATAACTAATAGTAATATTATTTACTTACTACAAATAAAAATAAATCTAGTTTCTCTTGGATCAGAAATGAATAAACGATAGAGTAAATAAATAAAATAATTTCTAAACGGATGCTGAGGTTGAAAGATAGATTTTCGGTATATATACATATAAATTCTTTCTTACGACCACGTTTACCATTAAATAAAAAAGATTTTAATACCTTTTTATTTTTGAAATTAGTTTCATGTAGCCAGTTATCAAGTATCCAACTTTTTGGGTCCAGTCCCATTTCACCTAATTTAATGCTCCAATGAAAAGGTTCACCACTTTGCCCTGTTTCAAAAAACATTGTTTCAGTTTTCTCACTTATTATCTGTAAAATTTTATTACAAAATAATGAAGGGGATTTTTGTGTTTTTTTGTAAATATGATGAATTACGGATAAAAAGATTACTATATCACTCTCCTCCATTCGATCTGTATAAAAAGTTTCATCTAATAAGTCATCCTCAATAAATTCAATTTCCAAATCGTAATATTCGGAGATTAATCTGTTAATTTTGATTGTTTCCTTATTTTTATCTACTCCAATTACTCTTGCGCCCCTTTTTGCTAATTCAAAACAGTAATATCCATTGCTGCATCCTAAGTCATAAATTGTTTTACCTTTAACATCAAAAGTATCAAATAACTGAAGTCTAAATCCAGGATTTATTCGTTGCTTTTTCGCTTTTAGACTAAAGTCTGGGAATTCAATATTTTGATAAACTTTAATATTTTTTAATTTAGTTTTAATTTCATTCAATAACTCTATTTTTTCTGTCATCTTCTCAAAATCGCTCCTTAGGAAATGGATGAACTGTTACTAATTTTTCTATATATTTTACAATACCTGAAATTAATTAATTTTTTATATCTTCTTCGATTATTGCTTTTGTTTAATACCGCCAGTGGATTGAAATTAGATATTTCTAGTGGTTTTTTGATATTTAAAAGATATGCAAATTTTAAATGTTCATAAGTTAGATGATCAAATGGTATTATTGATGAATAACTTTTAAGAAATTTCTTTTCCAAGATGTCAACTGGTAAATTAGGAATCTCAATGCCTAACAGAATAATTTTGGAACTAAATCGACTTAAATCATCAACTTGATAACCAATATGAGAATTCTCAAAATCAATTACATAATTAGATTTTTTACCGAATAACAAGTTCTGGTAACAAAAATCGCCATGAACAAATCCGTAATTAGAGTGAAGGTTTATTTTTTTTATTGAATCTAAAAATCCAATTTTAATTTTATTCTTGTAATCTGTATTAAGGAAAATACCTCCAAAATTATTTAGATAATCTGAAAATTTATTCAAAACATAATCATGTAATGCTACATTTTGTTGTTTTATTACCTTATCCATTCTTGCATCCTTAATACAATGCAATCGAGCCAGCAAACTACCCGTTTCCTCCATTTTTTTAAATAAATATTCGATTTTTACCCTTCTCCACCTAATTGGCACACCATCACATATTTTCATTGTAATCTGATTGGAACTATTATTTACAATTTCAGGTATACCCCAACTTTCATCGGTATACTCTTGAAGAATTTTATTTACATTATATTCAATTGTGGCATTTTTGTATCTTTTAATTACACGGTTATTCTCAATCTTTACAACCGGTTTTTGATTTTCATATTCTACTTTTTGTTTCATAAACGACTATCTAATCAATAATTAATATTGGACTTGATTCATTAACTACATGATAAAATAGAGATGTGTTTTAGAACCGGGTGAATAATGAAATAATTTCCCTCATTCTCCAACGGTTGTTTTTTTAGAATGAATTTAAATCCATTCTAAAAATAATCATTTACAACATCCAAGATGAGTTTTGATCTGATATATGGATCATAAATAAAATCAATTATTTCTCCATCTTCCGGCTTTGGAAATTCCTTTTCTTTAATTAATGGCCCGGTATCTATACTCTTTCTTAGAAAAAATGCTGAAGCATAACACATATTTTTAAGTATATCCTATCAACCAAATTACCATTTTTACTTATCCAAATTAATGAAATTATTTAAACCGTCATTTTTATACAATTTTTCCATCCTGATATAATCTTCATTTGTGTCAAATTCCAACCATCCACCATCGATAAGATAAGTATCAATTTTGATTCCATCATTGACCATCATATTTAAAATATCTGTTATATACGCTTTTTGGAATATATTTTTCGATACACCCCAAGGTTTATCCCAGTAAGACTTCTTATTTTTATGATAAGTTTGACTTAAAATGTCTAGTCCCCTTTTACTAAACTTTAATAATCCTACATATCTTCCATCTATTTTATCCTCTCCAACATCAGCTTCACCGATTTCCTGAATTGTATTATCACTTTTCAATTGCAAACTTTCAGTATCATTATTAAATGTGTCATATCTTGCTAACCAATAATTCTTCCAGTTTTTATCAACAGTTACTAAGATCAATTCTTTTAATTTTAATAAGCCTGCAAGTATACTTTTTTCGAATAGAATATCAGAATAGGTTATAATTATTTCTTCATTAAACTCGTTTTCTGCAACAAATAGAGATTCCAACATATTTGTATTTTCATAATTAATATTTTTATAGTATTTAACATTATTATAATTAATTTTTTCTGACATGTATCCTGTAACAATAATAATATCTTTAATCCCAATTGAATTAAACAAACGAATTTGTCTTTCTATGAGTGTTTCACCTGCAAATGATAACATCCCTTTGGGAAGATCGGCAGTATAATGATTGAGCCGTGTTCCTTTACCAGCTGCAAGTATTATTGCTTTCAAGATTAATTTTTAATTTTAAACAATTGTTTTATTCTATCTAGATCTTCTTTAATAAACGGGTTTTCTCTTTCAGGATGCCACATCCATCCTTCCCAAGGGAGATACAAATGTGCAATAGCTTCGATGCAACTATCTTCTGATGTTGCTATAGTTTTAAAATCTTTTGGACAATTTGTAATTGCATAATCGTGATAACTATTCACTATCTTAGGCAGTTTTTCATTTACTTCAATAATTAATGGATGTTTAATGTTAACGTGACCTTTTATTGATTTTAAGTTTGCCCCTGACCATTTAGCCATTATCTGCATACCGCGACAGATACCTAGCACTGGAATTTTGTTAACTTTTGCCCAATCAAGTAAATATTTTTCAGTATTATCTCTTGATGGGAATTCATCTATATTATTCCCACCAGAAAGAATTAACGCTGATGGGTGTATTCCTTCAACCCATTTTTTGAAGTGGTCTATATTTTCTCTTTGATTTTGAGTATCTGATTTATTTGAGAAAAAGGTGTTAGGAACCGGATATGGCTGACAGCCTAAGTTGGAGATAAAATTTAATAGTCTTTGGTCAATCGCATCACGATGTTCACCATAATCGGTTATTAAATCAATCCGTTGTGTTACAATTATATTTTTCAGATATATTACCCTATTTGATGAAGGAGATGTAAATAATTAAGCCAGTGATAAATCGAGTTTATGGCTTATCAATTCACTTATCATCTTATTCCCAAGTTTTGAAGGGTGCCCACCATATTTATCATTGACATAATAAGGTTTAATATTTTCAATTTTTTCAACAAAAAAGGGAGTAGTGTCAAGTATATGAATATTATCCGAATTCAATTTTTCAAAGAAATTACCATATGGAGAATCATTCCCTCCACCAATAACTAAAACATCAATAAGTTGAGGTATTATCACAAATAAGTGATTGTGTCCTCTAGAATTTGTTTCATTCGCGAATTTTTGAATTATTCTAGCAAATAACTTTTTTGAATAAGTATCAGAGTAAAGAGTATGGGAGTGCTTTATATTTTCAAGCATTATATAGGTAAATGCATCTTCGTATAGTTTCTCCTTCTCATCTTTAAATAAACCACTGAAATAATCGTGAAATAATAATCGTAGTAGGTGGTAATTACGATTATAATTTTTTATAAAGCTGTAAGTGTAGGGAAAACGAAACTTATATTTCTTAAATTTCTCTGAATAGAATCGATCATGAGACTTAATGTAATCTAATTTTTCATTATAACAATAAAAGTCTGATGGTGACTGCATTGGGTTTTCATACAGCTTGATATTTTCTGATTCCAATTTGAACATAGGTTTGAATGCGAATGTATTTCCGAATTCAAGGTAATGTTTCCAGAAAGACTGAATTCTGCAAATCGTTTCTGGCACTACTGCCATGATAATTGTTTTGATTGTTTTTGGGAGGTCAGTATTACTATATCTCAATAATGCTTGATCAAACCCGTAATTACCCACTCCGTAATTCAATACACCCGTTTTAATTTTATCACCTAAAAAATACTCCCATGTCTCATCATTTTCAACCTGTCGACAAAATGAATAGGAATCACCAAAACACGCTATGGTTGGTTCAAAATTTTTGTAACTGCTATTGATTCGTGATCCAAGCTCATCTATTTGAAATTCAATTTCACCATTGGCACCAATTTCCATACCAGATGTTAGTTTTTTTCTCGTCCAACCCAGAATAGGATCATAACTTTTATTGAAGAACGACTCGAGACCTTTGGGATCTAATATAGGATATTCGCTTTTTTCTGTAATTATCCATTGAAAATTATTACTTATACTGCGAATAAGAATATTAAGAACAATCTCTATGGAAAACATGATAATAACGATGGTTATGAACCATATCATTGTTGATCCAGCACTTTTGATATCACATCAATAGATAATATGTTTTGAACATAAGAATTGAAATTTTCCTTATCCTGACTATTATCAATAATAAGATCATTTTCAACAGGTTCCGGAAATTTAATATCAACACCTACTACATTTTCTACTTTCCCATCCAAGGCGTTCTTATAGAGATCTTTTGTCTCCCTTTCAACAAGGACGTCAAATGGCACTTTTATATAGATCTGAACATAATCTTTAATGTTGTCCCTGTTCCACATTTGCCACTCTGGAAAAATGGATAAAACAGCTGCTACTACATGGATATCTTGGTCAGCCAAAAATTTGGATAGGTTAGATAACCTCCTCGCATTTTTTTCCCGACCTTCTACTGTATGATCAGAATCATTACCGAATACTTGCCTCAATACATCCCCATCTAATAAAACTACATTTGGTATAATGTTTTTTAGGTCATCATAAACCAGCTTGCTTAATACCGATTTTCCTGCGGCAGACATTCCAACGAACCATACAACCATTTAATTATCCTTTATAATCATGCGTTTGCCCCAACAACGATGATGAATCGTGCATTATCTTTTTAGTCTTTGACAATGATTCAAACCTTTATTCACTACAACCTCTTTTTCCAAAGTAGTTTTACCAGCGCCATACAGTCCGATTATCCATGTCACCTTCACTATATTTTTACCTAATAACAGTAATTATTTTATTCATACAGTCTAATTCAATTACCTGCTTGTCTTTAATATCTTTGAAAATAATTTCTCCACAACCAATAGCCGCAGGAATCCCAAACTCTGCAGATCTTATAGCCATGTGAGAAGCAGCTCCACCAAACCTAGTGATAAGACCCTTGATCCCCTTTGAAAATATCCAATCATAGCCAGGATCAGCTTTCTCTAGTAAAACAATGCTGCCTGAGACGATGTCATAATCTTCCACATCAATAGTATCTAAATTTATTAGTTTCCCCCTAACCAACGAATTGGTAACAAAATTCGGACGAATTGTGTGTGATTGTATTATCTCAAAATCTTCTTCACCAAATACAAGTGAGGGTAGAGCGATATAATGATAGATTTGATCATTTGCTTTTTTACCCTCGATTTGCGATTTCCAAAAATCCACAATTTCCGAGATTCCAGAGGATGACGATAAACCTTTAAAACTCTCGATAGATAAATGAGACAACATTTTGCGGTCAAAACCTAATTCTTCCCCTGCTTCGGCTAATAATTCCAATGCCAAACTTAAATTTTTTGTGAATTCAAACTTGAAGCTTTCTCTAAACTTTGTAGTTTCCTCAATAAATTCAAGTAATAGTTCAGCTGATACAGAAATTTCGTAATTATTCAAAAATTCAGTAATTCTTTTTTCTAGCTTCAATATACTGTTTTGTTTACTATGAGCATTTCTGCTCTTGGTACTTACTGATTGATCTATACTAAAATATTTTGGATCTTTACTATAGGGAAGCTTGGTGATATCATAGGTGCCAGGTCTTAGATGGCCATAACATTTATTAAACTCAACCACTGAAAGTTTTTTTGATAGAACAAGATCAAAATCCTCATTCAATTCAGATGCTATTGTATCGATGTTTAATAGAAAAGACTCACGTTCACTATCGCTTATAATACCTTTCGACACTAAACCCCTAATATATTGATTCCCAATAAATGCAAGTCTAGCCATTCTTGAAAATTGAGGAGTTCCTAATTCCCTGGCATCATATAATAATTGTTTAGCAATGGAAATTTTCCTCTGTACCGAAAATTCATCATTCTCATTAAATAATTGGTCTCTCTTAAATGTAAGTAGACCCAATGATTTCAAGTCTTCTCTCTTAATCTCACTGTAATTATCAAATACATTTTGGGTCAAGTTTATTAAGCTTTTTCTAAACCTATGGAGTTCCGTGTTACTTAAAACCTGTTTTAATTCTTCTAATTGGTCATCTGTTTCTGGCGAATAACAATTGTGTACAATTTCGAATTCAATTTTATCGTGAAGTTCAGGTTTACTTTCTAACTTTTTCCGATAATACAAAATCAGTTTTCTACTTATGGCTTTATCTAAATCCCCAGGTATAAGAGCAGCAAAAGCAGTTTCCACCTCGATATAAGGTTTATTACCGAAACGAACTACTAAGTCTCGACTGATTCTCTTATAGCCCAACGGAACTAATCCAATATTCCAGGCTCTGTTTAAAATAAGATAACGATATATCGAATAAGCAAGATTATCTGCCCGGTCACCAATAATTTCTGCAGGATTCCAAAAGCTCATGTCACTTAGTGTATAATGTGAATCTAATAGCGAGCGCTGAGAGTAAATCTTATATTGTTGTATTAAATGTTGAACAGTAGTAAAAATTTTCTCATCAGGCATATTCTTATATTTTTGATTAGCGGCAATTGGCCTCACTTGAAAAAGTACCACCTCACCACACTTATTAATGGCAAATTCAATATCCAAAGCAAGATTGTGTAATGAACCTTCGATTTCTTTTACGGATTCTATTAAAGATTTCCAAGGAGGCAATAGGTTCTTAATTTTAATGTCTCTAATTATTTCAATTTTATTACCAACCTGGCCAGATGTCACTGAATCTGTTGACGATGATTCATCAAAGTTAATTAAATAATATGGTGCATTATTTTGAATATTTCGGGTAAAAACAACACCGCTTATAGCCACATTCTGGGTTTGTGATTGCACCAGTATTTGGTCTTTTTGTGATCTATTTTCATGCTTTGAATAACTTGCTATAACATTTGAGACGGCATTTTTTACTTGTTTGGAATCTTGAGGGTCAACATTTAATTCACTATGAAAAAATCCTGCATATGAAGAAAAACAGCTGTCTTCAATAAGTGATGACGAACGCACCACAATTTCCCCTTTAAATTTTTTATTTATTTCCCTCAATACTTTTTCAGGCGATTTCTCCCAATGTGATCGTGTAAATACAAATAGTTTCTCTATCAATGATTTTTCTAGATGGGGCTTCAATGAAGCAAGTGTATTCGCTTTCGTTGAGTTATATAGTGGGAAATATGAAACATCTCCCAAAAGATAGCCCTCAATGTCATACGGATTAGTATCTTTAGTCTTGTTTATTTCATCTCTTATACTTGATCTTGTTAGTCTTGAATAAAAATCAGGTTTTATTATTTCACCACCTATTGATTTAACATATTTTGTCCCAGGCATTCCCTTCCATTCCTGATGTCCCTGGAAAAAAATGATTTTTGAATCAGGAAAAATTTTATGTATATATCTTAAATTATTAGTCGGGTCAAGTTCATTTTGCTCAAGAACTTCATCTACACAGCTTAGTGCCTCAAGTATAGCAGATCTTTCTTCATATTTCATGATCAAATTGCCATTCCATTTAATACACAAATCATCAGTATATAAACCGCAAAAATGATAATCGGCAATTTTCTTTGCTTGTTCAAGCAACCTTAGTTGGCCGTAATGAAAAATATCAATTGCTACACTTGTATATGAAATTAATTTCATTTTTTTGCCCATTTTCAATGGAAGTATGTATTTATTATTAATTGATTTATATAGAATACGAAAGTTCTAACTTTCTTAATAAATGTACATAAATTGTCAATTCTTAAGTATAGAATCAACCAAATTAATCAAACTGGTATCCCTATCGATATTTTGAATACTTTCATCAATTGAAAAAGATGTTGTTACATAGTTGATACATTCCTTAGCTCTTACACCATGAATCTTTTCTATCAAATCCCCAGGTTTTTCAGGATCAACATTGATATAATAACAACGTTTATGAACTAATTTTCTTGCATATTCAGTTAAATTTCTTTTACCAATATTAAAATAAATGATAGGTTTATTTGTTGCACATGCAATCATAAAAGCCGTAGATATATGATCAAATATATATGCATCACACATGTCAAATGAATCGGTAAAATTACCTCCAATAACTTTAATATTGGTCTTGTTATCTGGATCTAACATCGTTTTGATATTATCATTTGTTAGTTTCCTGTATAGAGGATGACCTTTAGGATGGCGTTTACATATAAGATCTGGGAATTGTTTTATTAATAATCTTTGCCAG
>Ga0187833_10004577_pt1 | contig 13458 bp, 10 predicted proteins | sample ETNtaG_37_FD_167968 | JGI IMG/M metagenome (GOLD analysis project Ga0187833, IMG submission 167968) | Marine microbial and viral communities from oxygen minimum zone, Eastern Pacific Ocean - ETNP2014_SV_400_PacBio MetaG (Illumina Assembly) | ecosystem: Environmental > Aquatic > Marine > Hypoxic... | reverse complement strand
CACCGGTGGTTCGAAGATTATAACGAGAACCACCCCCACAGTGGACTCAAGTGGAGGTCACCTAGAGACTTCCTCAGAGCCCAGTCAAAAACCCGTCAGGGTGTCCGGTGAAATGGGGGCAAGTCCAAGACAAGAGGTCAAAAGTTAGTCAGGATTGAACCTTCTCCTCCGGCGGGCCTCGCTCGCAACATGGACAAAACGTAGCTTTTGCGGGGATGGTTTCAGCACGGAATGGGCACCTCTTTTGTAGCTTCTTCCTTGATCTTTGGTGTTTTTTCCTCTTTTTCTTCTTTTCGGTGCAAAAAACGATGGAAAAAAAACCCTCATCACCTCCCAAATCTTTGGTTCTTCACCGATTGCCGCGGCAGGTCGGCTCGGGAGAATGGCCGCGAGGTCTCTCAAGAGAATAGGCGGGGCTTACTTTTTTGGGAGGCCTGAATACCCCAAGGCCTCCGGCGGGTGCTTTTTGTCAAGGACGGCCTTCAGGCCGCCGCGCCAGCGGCGCGAAGCGTCCTTTACGAAAAGAGCGGCCGGCGGAGGCACCCTCGCGGCAAGGCGGGCTGATTTCCCCGGTAATCGGTGAAGAACCAAATCTTTTCCTCTCTTGAAAAAGCATATGGTTATAACAGCACAATCTCGCCACGAACATAAACCGAGCGTCGATAACGCCATAAGATGTTATGAGGGATGGGTCGATAACCTTGTGCGGATTACGGGAAGTCCTTGTAATTGTCAATTTATGAGTTAGCTTTTCTTTCCAACTGCAAAAGCCGCCGGTGAAACCCTGGAAAGGCGCGAGCATGCAACATAAAACGGAACAGCAAAAGGCCAAGCTGATCAAAAAACTCGTCGGCGAGGCGAAAAAGCGCTGGCCCGGCAATCAACGAGCCGTCGCCGAGAATTTCATCCGCCAGTATTTCGAGCATGTTCCGGCCGAGGTTATTGTCGGCGGCGATCCAGCCGACCTTTTCGGCTCCGTCAGGGCGCATTGGACGTTCGGCGCCAGCCGCCCTCCCGGCAAGGCCAAGGTCCGCGTTTACAATCCCTCGCCGGCGAGGATGGGTTGGCATTCGCAACACACGGTGGTTGAAACCATCACTGACGACATGCCGTTCCTGGTCGATTCCGTCGTTGCCGAATTGCACCGCCAGGAACTTTCCGTCCATACGGTCATTCACCCGATTGTCCGGCTCCGCCGCGGCAAGTCCGGAAACCTGCGGGAAGTCCTGGGGCCCGGCGCGCCCGCCAACGCCGCCGCCGCCGAATCCTTCATGCACATCGAGGTCACCCGCCAATCCACCAACAGATTGAAAGAGATCCAGGCCGGCTTGGAAGCCGTTCTCGGCGATATCCGCGCCGTTATCGAGGACTGGCGGGACATGCGCGAGAAAATGGCCGAGGTCGTCGTCGAGCTGGAAAATCGGCCGGCCACCAAACTAGCCGCCGAAGATGTCAACGAGGTGCGGGATTTCCTCTGCTGGGCCCACGCCAACAATTTCACTTTCCTGGGCTTCCGCGAATACCTTTACAAGGAAAGCGGCGGCAAGGCGATCGTTCGCATCAATCCGAAAAAGGGACTGGGCATTTTGCGCGATCCCAATGTCACCGTCTTCCGGGAACTGAGCGCTCTCGTCAAACAGCCCGGCCTTTTAATGGTCACCAAGACAAACCAGCGCTCGACCATCCACCGCCCGGTGCATATGGACGCCATAGGAATCAAGTGCCTTGATTCGAAAGGCAAGGCGATCGGCCAGCACCTGTTCGTCGGTCTTTTCACCTCGTCGGCCTATCACAGCAGTCCCCGCGAAATTCCCTTTTTGAGACGCAAGGTGCTGAAGATTTTCGAACGCGCCGGCATGCCGCCGACCAGCCACGACGGCAAGGCGCTGCTCAACGTTCTCGAGACCTTTCCCCGCGACGAGCTGTTCCAGGCCACGGAAGAGCACATGTTCTTGACCTGCCTGGGGATCATGAACCTTCATGAACGTCCGCGAGTCGCCTTGTTCATCCGCCGCGACGAATACGAACGTTTCGTTTCCTGCCTCGTCTACATTCCGCGCGATCTTTTCTCCACCGATCTTCGCGGCCGCTTGCATGACATCCTGGAAGAGGCTTTCGCCGGCAAGGTGACGGCCCATTACTCCCAACTGGGCGAGACGCTATTGGCGCGCCTTCATACGATCATCCGGACGACGCCGGGGCGCATTCCCGATTACGACGCCGACGAAATCGAAGCCCGCCTGGCCGACGCGGCGCGGACGTGGAGCGATCATTTGCAACAGGCCCTCGTCGACGCCCACGGCGAAGAAAAAGGGGCGGCACTTCACCTGCGTTACCGGCGGGCCTTCCGCTCCGGCTATCGCGAGCGGTTCGACGCCGAGACGGCTCTCGCCGACATCGCCAAGGTGGAGCAGACCCTCGACACCGGCGAACTGGGCATGAGCCTCCGCGGGCCGGCGGCGGCGGCGGCGAACATATTCTGGTTCAAGGTTTACCACCCCGAGCAACCGATCCCCCTGTCCGATGTCCTGCCGATGTTGGAGCACATGGGACTGAAGGTGATTACCGAGATCCCCTATGCCATCCACCCCGAGAACCGTGATGTCCGTTTGGTGATGATCCATGATTTCAAGCTCGAAACCCGGAACGCCGCCGGCGTCGACCTCGATTCCATCCGCGACAATTTCAAGGATGCTTTCGCCCGCGTCTGGCGCGGCGAGGTCGAAAGCGACGGTTTCAATGCTCTCGTCCTCGGCGCCGGGTTGACTTGGCGACAGGTCGTCGTGCTCAGGGCTTACTGCAAGTATTTGCGGCAGGCGGGATGCGCCTTTTCCCAGGCCTACATGGAACAAACTCTGGCCAATAATCCGCTGATGACCCGTCTGTTCGTCGAACTTTTCCAGGCTACCTTCGACCCGGCGGTCGGCAAGGACGCCGGAAACCGCGCTAAAAAGATCGGCAAAAAACTGCTCAAGGGACTGGAGGCGGTGGCCAGCGCCGACGAAGACCGTATCTTGCGCCGTTACCTGAACCTGATCGAATGTACCTTGCGGACCAATTTTTTCCAGCAAGAAGACGCCGGCGGGCCGAAGCCTTACCTTTCGTTCAAACTGGATAGCCGGCAAGTCGACGAACTGCCGTTGCCGAGGCCGTTCCGCGAGATCTTCGTCTACTGCCCGCGTGTCGAAGGCATCCACCTGCGCTTCGGCAAGGTCGCCCGCGGCGGCCTGCGCTGGTCGGACCGGCGCGAAGACTTCCGCACCGAAATCCTCGGCCTGGTCAAGGCGCAGCAGGTAAAAAACGCCGTCATCGTGCCGGTCGGATCGAAAGGCGGTTTCGTCGTCAAACGCCCGCCCGATGGCGGCGACCGGGAAGCCCTGATCGATGAAGGCATCGAATGCTACCGGACCTTCATCCGCGGCCTGCTCGACATCACCGACAACCGCAAAGGCAACAAAGTCGCGGCTCCCGAAAACGTCGTCCGCCTGGACGATGACGATCCTTATCTGGTGGTCGCGGCGGACAAGGGCACGGCGGCCTTTTCCGACATCGCCAACACGATTTCGAAGGCTTACGGCTTCTGGCTCGGCGATGCCTTCGCCTCGGGCGGCGGTGCCGGATATGACCACAAAAAAATGGCCATCACCGCCCGCGGCGCCTGGGAATCGGTGAAAAGGCACTTCCGCGAGTTGGGCCTCGACATCCAGGAACAAAATTTCACCGTTCTCGGCGTCGGCGACATGTCGGGAGACGTCTTCGGCAACGGCATGTTGCTTTCGCCCCGCATCAAGCTGATCGGCGCTTTCAACCACCGCCACATTTTCGTCGATCCCGACCCCCATCCGGCGACCGGTATTGGCGAACGCAAGCGCCTGTTCGGGCTTCCGCGCTCGAGCTGGAACGACTACGACGGCAAACTGATTTCCAAGGGCGGCGGGGTCTTCGATCGCCACGCCAAGTCGTTGACGCTCTCGCCCGAGATCAAGAAACGCTTCAACATCACCAAGAACCGCGTTACCCCCAACGAACTGATCAGGGCACTGTTGGCCGCCCAGGTGGACCTCCTGTGGTTCGCCGGCATTGGCACCTACGTCAAAAGCTCCGGCGAGAGCGCCGCCGAAGTCGGCGACCGCGCCAATGACGCCGTCCGCGTCGATGTGCCGGCCTTGCGCTGCCGGGTCATCGGCGAGGGGGCTAATCTCGGCGTCACCCAACGCGCCCGCATCGAATTCGCCCTTGGCGGCGGCCGCGTCTACACCGATTTCATCGACAATTCGGCTGGCGTCGACTGCTCCGATCACGAAGTCAACATCAAGTTGCTTTTGGACCAACTGGCCGCCGCCGGCGAGATGACCCGAAAACAGCGCAACGCGTTGCTCGTCAGGATGACCGGCGAGGTGGCCGAATTGGTGCTCAGGGACAACTATCTACAGTCCCAAGCGATTAACCTGATCGATGCCAACCGGTTAAGGGTCTTCGACGATCAGGTCCGCTTGATGCGCCTGCTGGAAAAAAAAGGCCGGCTCAACCGCGAAGTGGAGTTCCTCCCCGACGACGAGACCCTGGGCGAACGGGCGGCGGCCAAACAGGGACTGGCCGCGCCGGAAATCTCCGTGCTCATGTGTTACAGCAAGATCTGGCTTTACGACGAGCTTGTGCAATCGGACCTTCCCGACGATCCGTATCTGGCCGCCGATCTGATCGGCTATTTCCCGGCGCCGTTGCGGCGAAAATACAAAAAGGCCATCGGCGGCCACCGCTTGCGCCGCGAGATCATCGCCACCCGCGTCACCAACAGCATGATCAACCGGGTCGGCGGCACGTTCGTCCATCACTTTTCGGAACGGTCCGGCTTGCCGTCCAGCACGATCGCCAGGGCCTACATCATTACCCGCGAAGTCTTCGCCATCAGGGGCCTTTGGCAAGCCATCGAAGATCTTGACAATGTGGTCCCCGCCTCGATCCAGACCGCCATGTTTCTCGCCATCAACCGGCTGATCGACTGGGGAACCTTGTGGTTCCTGCGCCACGGCAAGCGGCCCTTGGACATCGGCGCCTGCGCCTGCGAATTCACCAAGGGCATCGAGGCGTTGGTGGCCGGATTGGACGGCGTTCTTCCCAGCCGGTACCGTGACGACGTCGGCGAACGCGCCCAGCCTTTTACGAAAAATGGTGTACCCGAAGACCTGGCCTTGCGGGTCGCCGGACTGGTCAATTTGTACGCGGCTTGCGACATCGTCTGCCTGGCCGGCGGCCGGAAAGTTGCCGTCATTGCCGTCGCCCAGCTTTACTTCGCGGTCGGAACCCGGTTCATGATGGGGCACCTGCGCGCCGCCTCCGAGCGGATGGATTCCCAGACCTATTGGCAAAAACTGGCGGTGGCGGCGCTGGTCGAGGAGATTTACGACCACCAGCTGGCTCTCACCGCCCAGATTCTCGATTCCGCCGACGGGGCGGTGGCCGTCGATAAAGCCATCGCCATCTGGGAGGACAAAAACCGGGCCGCCGTCGAGCGCACCGATCAACTTTTAGCCGAACTGGGAGCTTCGGAAATCAACGACTTGTCGATGATCGCCGTCGCCAGCCGTCAATTGCGCGCCATGGCCGAGAGCTAGTGGTCGAAACCCCTTTCCGGGGCGGGGAAACGGCGGGTGAAACAAGCATCGCGCCTTTCCGCGCCCTGTTCGCCTGGTGTTTGTTCGACTGGGCCAATTCGGCCTTTCCGACCGTCATCATCACTTTCGTCTTCGCCGCCTACTTCACCCAAGCGGTGGCCGCCGACGTGGTGACGGGGACCGCTCAATGGGGGTACGCGATGGCCGCCTCGGCCTTTGCCGTGGCCCTTTCAGCGCCTTTTTGCGGCGCCATGGCCGATCACTCGGGGCGTCGGAAACCGTGGCTTCTGGCCTTGACCGCTCTTTGCGTCGCCGCCACCGCCCTGCTTTGGTTCACCCGCCCGGATCCGGCCGACGCCCTTTGGGCCCTGGTCTGCGTCGGTGTCGCCAATTTCGCGTTTGAAATGGGTATGGTGTTCTACAACTCGATGCTGCCGGATTTGAGCCCCAAGGCCAGGATCGGACGGATTTCCGGTTGGGGTTGGGGACTGGGCTACGCCGGCGGCCTGGTCTGCTTGGGCCTCGTTTTGGCCGGTTTCGTGCAGGCCGACGATCCCTGGTTCGGCCTTGCCAAGGACTCGGCCCAGAACCTGCGCGCGGTGGCGCCGTTGACCGCCGTCTGGTTCGCCGTCTTCGCGGTGCCGCTGTTCGCCCTGACCCCCGATGCCGCGGCCACCGGTATCGGGGCCGGGGAAGTGTTCCGCCGCGGCGTGGCGGCCCTGTGGGAGACCCTCAAACATATAAAGGACTATGCCCAAATCGCCCGCTTCCTGTTGGCCCGGATGATCTACACCGACGGACTCAACACCCTTTTCGCCTTCGGCGGCATTTACGCCGCCGGCACCTTCGGCATGGATTTCTCCGAACTGATTATTTTCGGCATCGGGATTAACCTCACCGCCGGCCTTGGCGCCGGCCTTTTCGCCTGGATCGACGACTGGATAGGCCCGAAACGGACCATTCTCATCGCCGTCGCGGCCTTGACCCTGTTCGGCGGGGCTTTGCTGTTTGTCCAGTCGAAGACTCTTTTCTGGGTTTTCGGCCTGCCGCTGGGTATTTTCGTCGGCCCGGCGCAAGCGGCCAGCCGCTCGATGATGGCGCGCCTGGCACCAGCGCGGCGGCGCGCCGAAATGTTCGGGCTCTACGCGCTTTCCGGCAAGGCGACGGCCTTCCTGGGTCCGGTGGTGCTGGCCTGGATGACCGCCTACGCCGGCAGCCAGCGGGCCGGCATGGCGACGATTCTGGTTTTTTTAATCACCGGAATGGTATTGCTTTGGCCGGTTTCCGATTCCCGGTGTTGAATCATCGGGCGTTGAACCAAAACCGAGAATGAAGCAGACTTCTCTCATGACCTTTCCCGACAGCAAATATTCCGACATCGCCGCCTACTGCGACGACTATTTCCAGCAAACGAAAACCGCCGCCGCCGGTGTCGACCGACAGCGGTTGGCTGAAGCGGCGGAACTGCTGGAGGCGGCCTATCAGCGGGGCGCCACCCTCTACGTTTGCGGCAACGGCGGCTCGGCCGCCATCGCCAACACTTTTGTTTGCGATCACGCCAAGCTGATCCAGACCGATACCAATCTCGTTCCCCGCGTGGTCTCTCTTAGCGCCAATATCCCGATGATGACCGCCATCGCCAACGATATTTCCTACGATGACGTCTTCGTCTACCAATTGCGCACCTCGGCCCGGCACGGTGATGTGTTGCTGAGCGTTAGTTCGTCGGGGGATTCCGAGAATGTCGTCAAGGCGGCGGCGTGGGCGCGGCAAAACAAGCTCGAGGTCATCGCCTTCACCGGATTTAACGGCGGGCGCGGCGGCGAACTGGCGAGCGTGCATGTCCACGTCGAGGCCGACAATTACGGCGTCATCGAGGATACCCATCAATCGCTGATGCACATCCTCGCCCATTTCATCCGCCAGAACCGGATGAGCGAGGATCTCATCGCCGCCCGCAAGTTCTGATACCGATTTCCAGCCAATTTGGCTGATGCGCTCCAAGGGCGGCAGATGTTGCCCAGAACCATCCCTCCATTCGCCGAAAGTTATGCATTAGACGTTTGATTTATTATGTTTTTCGTCATGGCATGGGGCTTGCTTTTAAAAAACAAAAATCAACATGAAAACAGGACGGGAAGAGAGGTTCCGATGAACGCTTCAATGAACAGCCTGGAAAACCAGCTGACCTATGTCGAGCCGCCGGTGGCGCGAAAAGCCGGCGAAAGCCCGGCCGCATCGGCCGCCGATTCGGGCTTTCAGCCTTTTGGGGACGATGGCTTCACCTTTATGGATTTTCTCGACATCATCAATCCCCTGCATCATCTCCCCGTGGTTTCCAACATTTACCGAAACTGGTCCGGCGATACCATCGATCCAATTCCCCGCATCGGCGGCGGCGCCCTGTTCGGCGGCCCCATCGGCGCCATTGTCTCGCTGATCAACGTCATCCTCGATGAAACCACCGGCAAGGATATCGGCGACCATGTCCTGGCTTTCCTGGAGGGCGAAGAACCGGCGCAAAATGTAGCCGGGGAACCGGTTGAAATCGCTACTGCCTTCGGTCAAGATCCAGACCGGTCCGAGCAAGCGGCGGCGGCATCGCCGATCGGCACCGAAATCGACGTCCTTTACTGGGCGCAACAGGAAGCCACCATTCGCCAGCTGGCTCAGCATCGGAACAAGCCTGAAATAAAGGTCGCCGCCGCTGACCTGGCCGGCGCCACCGCCGCCTCGGGCGGCTGGTTCTCGGAGGTCATGCTGAAATCCATGGAGAAGTACGAACAAGGGGCCAGTCTCATGGCCCCCCGGCCACGGCCCGCCGTCGATTCGGAATACTAATGGAAATTCGGTGACAGCATACTAATTTCCAAGATCGGGAATTCCGCGACTTCCATGCCTGATGGTTGGAATTAAGTATGCTGTCACCGAATTTCCGTTTTTCAATGAATCTTCTTTTCAGCGGCCAAAACCTCCGCTTCCTTCGCGCCCAGGCGTGATCGCGTTATAACCCGTTCATGGATATTCAGGTCCAGCCGCCGGGGGTTATGTCTTGGCGCCGGCGCCAGGTCCGTTGCGCCATCGGCTTTGGCGGCATTGGCGAGGGCAAGCGGGAAGGAGACGGCGTCACTCCCGTCGGCTGTTTTCCCCTGCGCCGGGTGATGTACCGTCCCGACCGGCGGCCGCCGCCCGGCGGCGCCCTTCCCCGCCGCCCAATCAGCCCCGCCGACGGCTGGTGTGACGATCCCACCGACGCCAACTACAACCGCTTGGTCCGTCTTCCATGCGCGGCCCGGCATGAAGTCCTGTGGCGGGACGACGGCCTCTATGATATCCTTGTCGAACTGGGGTATAACGACGACCCGGTCACCGCCGGGCGCGGCAGCGCCATTTTTTTGCATGTCGCCGGCGCCGGTTATCCCGCCACCAGGGGCTGTGTCGCCATCAGCCTGGCGGACCTTTTGTCGTTGCTTGGCGAGTGCGATGCGAAGACGCGGCTTTGCGTTGGAGCGGATCGTGATTAATTCATCGCTATTACCCCAGATTCCCAGCCCCGATGCACCCCGTAGTTGTAGAGTCGAGGAAGGGCGCGGTGGCGGGCCGAGGTCACCGAACACGGCTTCATCGGAGAAGCGTGTGGTTCGGCGCGACGGAACCTTGTGGCGCCTGACCAGGAATCGCTTCGTGCGCTCATAGACGTAGTTGTCGACCGCCCGGTAGGCCATCAGGCGGGTGCCGTACCCAAAACACATCGACCAGCCGCGCGGCACGCTGTTCAGCCGGTCCCGCCGGTTAGCCGACGAAACCGCTTGACAGCTAGCAGATCAAACCGACAATTATCTGGGTGGAACCTTCCTCCACCGGTGGTCCGCGCCATTGGGGCGCAATGAGAAATCCAGGCTAGCTCAAGCCATCCATTCAGAGGCAATAAAGGAGCGATGGCTGCAAGGGAGTTTGTCGAGGGCATGGACATATAGCGTTTACTCTACTTATACTCTGCTCAACAAGCATGGAAGATAGGAAAAATGGCTCTCTTAGTTGTTCCGAGCTTAGTATGCAGCACAATATCAACCACAGAAGAGTTAATATGTTAATAATATAATAACAATGTTATAAGATCCTGGTGGTTTAATTAAAAAATAGAAAGTTAGTTCTTTTGTGGAGTTTTATATTATGTTGAATATTGTCCATACTAGTGTGGCAATCTTACTTTTTTCATTGGCATTACTTTCTGTTTTGACTGCTGTATTGATAGCGGTGAAGCCAAGCGCTGATCCAGCCAATGAGAGGCTTGTAAAAAAAGCCAATACTATCGGGCTGATTGAAAATATTGTTGCAGGTATTGTGACCATCACCGGGCTGTTTGCTATGTTTATTGGCCCCTGGCCATTTTCACAACTTTGGTTGTGGCTGAGTTTGCTGATTATGGCATTTTACAGCGTAACGCTCGTATATATAACAAAACCTAGGCGTCTGGCCGTAGCGGAAGGCGGCAGTGAGATCAAAACGGGTATGCAGGTTCTTCTGCATGTTGGTTATCTCTTATTAATTATGGTCTCTTTTGCTTTAATGCTGTTCAAACCAATCTAGTACCGCCCAGCGTAATTCCTGACCCCATACGATCGTTTTTCCCGTTTTCTCGGCAGGAGGGGTGGTGCCGGCGATGCTGGAGCATCGTCAAGCCTTCCCGACGCCCCGAGGGGGCGGGAAAAACGATCGTATGGGGTCAGGAATTACGCTGGGCGGTGCTAGGGATAAGCTTTTCGCGAGATCGCCAAACACGCCTTTGATGCCATCGAGGATGCCTTTTCCGCAATCGGTGCGGGCGATGCTTCAAAGGTGCCGGGAGGAGAGGTTTTCCCCGATGGTGTCGATTATCCCAACTTCATGGGCGGGGAGTACAACCATATCCGCTTGAGGGGCATCGCCCTACCCAAAACGAGCCAGGGCGCCGAAACCAATCCTCGGGGTATGACCCAGGAAAAACAAGGGCTCAGCCAGAATCGGCTAAGCCCTTGAAATTATTGGAGCGGGCGATGAGATTTGAACTCACGACTTCAACCTTGGCAAGGTTGCGCTCTACCCCTGAGCTACGCCCGCCCATAAGCCCGAGCGAAATGGGCCACCAAGCATAAGCGATGGCGGCCGGTTTGCAAAACTCATTATTGACCCGGCGGCCGGTTGGATGGGGGCCGAAGGTCTGCTATATGTCCTCTCGATGCCAGCAACGCCCGATGATGTCTTCGCCCGCCTGCAAGAACTCGGCGTGGAAACCACGACCCATCGTCATCCGCCGGTGCATACGGTCGAGGAAAACAAGGCGTTGCGTGGGGATCTTGGCGGCGGGCATTGCAAGAACCTGTTCCTCAAGGACAAGAAGGGAGCGTTGTGGCTGGTGGTGACGCTGGAAGACAAGCCGATCGACATGAAGGATTTGCGGAGACGCATCGGCGCCGCCCACCTGTCCTTCGGCAAGGCCGACCTGCTGGCGCGGGTCCTCGGCGTCGAGCCGGGGGCGGTCAGTCCTTTCGCCCTCATTAACGATACCGACCTGCGGGTGCGGGTGGTTCTGGATCGGCGAATGATGGACGGCAAAGCTTTGAACTATCATCCCTTGGACAACGGGGCGACGACGCGGATCGACCCGCAAGGCCTGCTGAGGTTCATCGGTTCGTGCGGACACCAACCCCGGATCATCGAACTGTAATCGGTCAAGCCCTTGCGGAGAAAATCAAAAATGGTGAAAAACCCCCTCAAGCAGCTGGCCGACAAGATCATGACGCGGGTCTCCGACTCCAACCGATCTTCACCACCCGATGGCCAGAACCAGGCCGCCGTCGACGGGATGATCAAGGACAGCGATGCCGCCCATTTCGTCGCCGACGTCATCGAGGTGTCCAGGACATTTCCGGTGATCGTCGATTTCTGGGCGCCCTGGTGCGCTCCGTGCAAGCAGTTGGGGCCGTTGCTCGAAAAGCTGGTCGGCGAAGCCGGTGGTCTGGTGCGCCTCGTCAAGATCGATATCGACAAAAACCAGGGACTGGCCGCCCAGTTACAGATCGAGTCGATCCCCGCCGTCTTCGCCTTCAAGGATGGGCGGCCGATTGATGCTTTCTTCGGCGCCCAGCCGGAAAGCCAGGTCCGCGCCTTCATGAAACGCTCGTGCGGGGACGCCAAGACCCCGCAAGAGGCGGCGCTTGAACTGGCGGCCGCTACTCTGGATGGCGGCGACGCGACGGCCGCCAGCGCCATGTTCGGGCAAATTCTCGAACACCAACCGGCCGATCCGGCGGCGACGGCCGGATTGATCCGTTGCGCGCTTGCCGCCGGCGATGCCGCCGCCGCCCAAAGAATCATCAAGGGCTTGCCAAAGGAATTGGCCGGCGAGGCGCCGGTGGCCGCCGCCATATCGGCGGCGGAGCTTGCCGAACTCGGCGACGGTTGCGGCGACGTCGCCGCCTTGAGAGAAAAAGTGGCGAACGACGAAAACGACCTACAGGCCAGGTACGACCTGAGCCTGGCCCTTTACAGCAACGACCGCCCCGAAGAAGCCGTCGGCGAACTGATCGAACTGGTCCGCCGCAACCGTCAGTGGAAAGACGATGCGGCCCGTAAACAGTTGGTAAAGATTTTCGATGCCCTGGGTCACCAGCACCCATTGACCGTCGAGGCGCGGAAACGGCTTTCGGCGGTGCTCTTTTCATGAACGCGACGGGCGGCGAGACGCCAAACCTTGTCTCCGGGACCTTGCCGGCGACGCTTCCCATCTTTCCCTTGGCCGGCGTGCTTTTGTTGCCGCGCCGCCGGCTTCCTCTCAACATTTTCGAGCGCCGCTATTTGAACATGGCCGAGGACGCTCTCTATTCCGACCGGATGATCGGCATGGTCCAGCCCCTCCGCCCGCAAGCGGATCCGGTCGGCGAAGGGGCCGAGATCTATTCCGTCGGTTGCGCCGGGCGCATCGTTTCCTCCGCCGAAACCACGGACGGCAGGATGTTGGTCGCTGTTGACGGGGTCTGCCGCTTTCGCTGGGCCGGGGAACTGGCCGGAAAGCGGGGCTACCGGCTGGTCGCCGCCGAATACGGTGATTTCCTCGCCGGTTTCGCAAAGGATCGCGGCGCCGCCGCCGACCGCGCCCGGCTTCTTGCCGCCGTGCATAATTTTTTCGATCTCAAGAAGATCGAAGCCGACTGGGCGGCCATCGGGGAGGCCGACGACGAATCCCTGGTCGCATCGCTGGCCATGGTCTGCCCGTTCGAACCCCGCGAGAAGCAAGCCCTGTTGGAATGTCCCGGCCTTGGCGAACGGAGCGAACTGTTGACGGCCTTGTTGGAATTGGCCGTTCATGGCGCCGGCGAGGCGGCTTTTACCGTTAAACATTGACGTCGACGTCTTGTTTTTTCGTGAACCCGGGAGACAATCATGAGTGAACGGAAGATCGATCCCAAACTTCTCGAAATTCTGGTCTGCCCCCTGACCAAGGGGCCGCTCCGCTACGACGCCGAAGCCCAGGAGCTGATCAGCGACCAGGCCGGGCTGGCTTTTCCCATCCGCGACGGCATTCCGATCATGCTCCTCGACGAAGCCCGTCAGCTGGATGCGGATTCCGCCGGCAAAGGCGGCCCGGTGTCATGAACGATGCTTTCGGTCCTCCTCGGTTAGCTTCTATATTTGCAAACTTCAGCTTCTCAAAGTTGGATCGAATGAACAACGTCCTGAGACATCACATCTAGTACACCCCGGCGGGATTCCTGACCCCATACGACGGGCTTCCGAGTTTCCCGGCTAGGCGCGTGGCGCGCCGTGATGTCAATCCATCACAAGCGCCGCGCAACGCCGTCCG
>Ga0187833_10004574_pt1 | contig 13464 bp, 15 predicted proteins | sample ETNtaG_37_FD_167968 | JGI IMG/M metagenome (GOLD analysis project Ga0187833, IMG submission 167968) | Marine microbial and viral communities from oxygen minimum zone, Eastern Pacific Ocean - ETNP2014_SV_400_PacBio MetaG (Illumina Assembly) | ecosystem: Environmental > Aquatic > Marine > Hypoxic... | reverse complement strand
CGGGATGGGTGTCAGCCCACCCCCACGGCTTGACGACCTTGCCATTAACCTTCGACAGCCGCCATGCCTTTTCAAGCAGATGCTGAGCAACCATACCCTTTGTGTAAAAACAGCCCGCTCTTCCAATCAGCAGTATGCCTGAAACAAAAACGATTCCCAGGAAGAGCCTGTTCCTTGCTCTGTTCATGGTAACCGTTTCCGAACAAGAAAGACGACCAGTGAAAAGGTGATTAGAATGAGCCCCACCACATAAACTATAAAATTGGAAAGTGTTTTTAGCTTTTTCAACAGGCATCGCCTCCTTGACATGACTTCTAGAAAACAAAAAAGGGATGGCACTGCCATCCCTCCTCTGGGATTTCAATGATGGGAATCTGAGATTCCCGCTATGCTTTTATTTAATACAATCTAAATGTTATGGATGTTCCCAGATCTTGTGGTTGATACGGTCAAGACCGCTCGGCTCGGTATTCTGCAGCAACAGTTCGGTGTATTGACTCCAGTTCGTCGGCTGTTGGTTCTCGCCCAAAACGCTCACGCTCGGCTGTGATCTTTTCAGAAAGACGGGCCAGAAGAACCGATGCGGCGCAAGGGTGTTTTATTTTTCGATACAACTCCGACCAAGGATCAATGTATTTCTCTGTGAATTCCTCCAAACCTTTGTTTCTGAAGAGTCTTGCCACTGGATTTGAGGCAGCACGGTTCAGCACGTCGATTAGCCGATCCTTGCGAATGTTGCCAAAATAGCCCGATCCCGGCGCGTACATACAACCTCGAATTCCGCCGTCTGGCGAGATGTGAAGACGCCACGGTCGATAGAATCCTTTCCTTTCGCAAATCGATCTGTACGGCAACGTCGCCAACGAGGAGGTCTTCATTGGGCCGTTTGTCCATTCTCTCGAGCCCCCTATATCCACTACCTCCATCTGAGCCCCATCAAGGAAACGTGGTGCGGAGCCTATGGCCCGTGTCAACCTTGACATGGCATCAGTCTGCAGATCCTCTTTTGCATCGGTCATGACGACTTGATATGTAAGGCCTACTTCCTCGCAGGCCGCCGCCACCGCAATCACTTTGTCCAAAAGCCCGGGATAGGTGCTGTAGCGATCATCAAGACTTAGAGCCAGTATCATTGCCCCCGCCTCTTTAAATGTTCTCACCACATCAATGTCTGTGGCGAAATGTTCAGAACCGATGCAGATTCCTTCCTTTTTTCCCCACGTTGCATTGGTGTTCACACGCACATGAATATCCAGGCTTGCTGCTAAACGAACTAGTGTGAGTACCGGACTATCCTTCACAAGGATTTCTCCGCCTGTGAAGTTCACCCCCTCGGTTGCAAGACCCAGCATCTTTGCCTCTCGGAGTGCGCGTTGGACAGAAGCTAAGTCAGCCCAGGAAATACTTCTGTTCGGTGGCCTTAGCCCATCTTGGAGACAATGTGTACAGGCAAGGTTGCAACCATATGTCAGCTCGAAGTTCAATGCCTGGACAATTTCAAATGGAAGCCCCACCGCTGGCCGCTCGGACTGCTCAACCGCAAGACCCGCCTCCTGCAATTGCTTTTGCACGGATCTTGGCAGTGCCTCCGAGAGTTGCAAGTCTCCTTCAAGTCCCAATGATTCAAGATACGACCGAAGTAGCCCCTTCTTGTGGAGATGGCGAAAAGCATTCGTTGGAAAAAGCGTCATAATTGAAACATTATTCTATAAGAAGAATTCTCAAAGATGTGGGTGCTTCTTTCATCCCGACCGTCCCCCCGTCACTTTGTAAGTTTATAATAGGGCCATAAAGAGGCTTCATCTTTATTAATTATTATCATTTGTTCTTTAATTCACACAAGTACTTGCCTGATTTATTATTATAACTAGATCTAAAGAAATTGCGAGTATTTTGCTTACGAGTATTTTCTTTTAAAAAATCAGAATATGAATGGTCCGTCTTTGTATCAATTAACTCCACTTTTACTTTATTTATTTCAAGTGGCCCAGTATTTGCACTCCACCATTTACGGTCAGAGTCAATTTTTTCTCTTACAATATCTTGAACAGAAGAAAACGGAAATTTACCTTTTTTTACCTTAGATATCCCTTTTATACGAAAAGAAATGTTTACGAAATAGTTTCCCTTTCTAATGTTCCCGATAGATTCCCTAGCTATTCTTTTTGGAATTTTGAATAAAAAATCCTCAAAGTGTTTATTTTTTACCATAAAAGTACCCCCCCGACTCGGCAATCTAATCCCTACATGAAATAATTCATCATTCGCATAATAATCGCCTAAAATTGAATCAGATTTAATTAATGGCTTTTCAACGGATAATATCTTATGAAATCTTTTCACATGAGGAACCATCATATTATATAATGATTTTGCTTGATTGAATTCATCCAAATTCTTTTTATTCACTATATCAGCAATACGCTTAAGATATTCATTAAAGGTTTCAAATTCATCTTTGTCAAGAAATTGACGCATCCATGATAAAGGGAGTCGATAGTATATATTTTTTTCAAGACCTAAAATACTTTCATTTAATATACTATGATCCTTCTCAATTCGGTTCAATGCAACACATATTGGAGTAATTATTAAAGAATTACCATCAGAAACCCCACAAATATCTCTATATCTCTGATTGATATCATATGTTGAATGGTGTGTTGATTTTTCTAATTTGTCAAGATATAGTTTAATTTTGTCAATAGTTTGAATCGTTTGAAAGATATTCATGACAAGGGTAATAGAGATAAATTGAAGTAACCTTTTTTATAATATTCTGTCATCTCTCCATCATCAAAAACAAGGAAGCATCCATGAGGCGACTATTTGATCAGCTAATTTTTTCTAATAATAACCATCATCGAACGGTTCATCATAACCATCATCGAACGGTTCATCAGGGTGGTCATCATAGTATTCATAACCATCATAACTATCAAAATTGTAATCCAACCAGTCGTCTTCATTTTTAAAATAATCATCTGAATCAAAATCTTCAAAATCTGAGTATCCTACATCACCATCGCCACCGCACAAGAAACATACCCCGCCGGCAACATGTGAGAATTGAGGTAGATTGCCACTTCCACCACATCTAGGACAACCACCTCTTTCAATGCCCATTGATTGAAATGCACTAAAAAGTTGATTAATTCTATTTGTCTCAGATCGTTTAATCTTTTCAAGATTTTTTATGATGCAATCCATATTTTTTTCAACATTCTTTGACTTTTTTCTCGAACTTTTATTCCGTTGTTTTTGGGGTTTAAGTTTATTGTTGATTCTATCAATTTTATTTTTTCTCTCATTTTTATGTGTCTCACGATGTTCTTCTTTTGTTAAAACTTCAAGATTGTCAGGCTCATTATCCAACTTTTCTCGGTTAATATGGTGGACTTCGTGACCTGAGGGAATGGGTTTACCAGTTACAATTTCTGCTACTTTACGATGAACCCATAGCCAACTTCCTTTCATTGAGTCAAAGAATTGCAGATAACCATTCTTAAACCTTGTTTGAAGATGATATAATGAACGAAGAAAGGACCGAGCTTTTTCTTTTAACCAACCCATAGTTAAGATATTAAGGTTTTATCCAATCCGTGCTAATTCCATATAGTTTTAAAATCCCTATTAATTCTTTTTTATTCTTTTGTTTTCTTATCTTTTCTAAGTATTCCTGAATTTTCTGTTCGGTAATTTGAATTTTTTCTTTAAACATATTTAGCATTTCTAAAGCATTTTTTCTTGCTTGATGCGTTATTTCCATTGCTTGAGGATAAGCCATAGCATTATATTTAGCATAATCAATTAAGCACGCATTATAAATTTTATCGTGGTTCTCACGTTCCCTAATTAATCGTTTTAATGTTTTTAAATTGTACATTTCTTCAAGATCAGGTAGTTGATCCTTCATTTCCTTCCACTTTAAATATTCGTCCCAGTCTTTAGAAAAGTTTTTATTATCTAGTTTATCTAATATCTGATCAAATTGAGACTGAAGTTCTGATAATTGATCCGATTGAGATTCAAGCTCTGATATTTTAGTAGATAGATTTCTTATACTCGCTTCTAACTCTTCAATCTTTTTTTTATTAAACATTACTTGATTTAAACTGGAGGTATTTCATTTTATTTTACCATAATTATAGATGATATAATTACCTTAAGAATAATCTAGCTTTTTGTTCTAACAAATTCAAAGATATACTTTTATGGTTTTATCCAATCAGCACTTATTGCGTAGAGTTTTAAAAGGCCAACTAAATCTTCATTTGTTTTATTCTGCCTTAAGTGTTCTAGAATTAATGCTATTTCATTATCAATTTGTTTTAATTGCTCATTAACAGTAACTAAACCAGGCCTCGGGTTTGATTTTCCAATAAAATTCATCTTCTCCGTCCTATTATCAGGAGCTTTAGCAACATTCCCATATGTTGATTCAAATTCAATTACATCCGATTTTACTTTTGTTTTAATTATTAAATAGACTTCTCTTTCTTTGATTAAACGTTTTAATTCTTTCAACTTAAGCATCTCTTCAAGATCAGGTAGTTGATCCTTCATTTCCTTCCACTTTAAATATTCATCCCAGTCTTTAGAAAAGTTTTCATTATCTAGTTTATCTAATATCTGATCAAATTGACTACTGAGTTCTTTTACCTCATCTGCTAATGCTTTTATTTTATTATTATTTAACATATACAAATGCTCATTATGTGGGTGCTTCTTTCATCCCGACCGTACCCTACTATCTGATGGAAGTCCTGTGAATAAAGGAGAGAAGAGAGAAGAAATGATAGTGTGACTAATCTGATGTTTTTCACATCCAGCACCAAAAGTTACTTATGCAAGGTGCCCCATAGACTCACGCCTACCTCATCCTCACAACCAATGTAGTCTTAAATTAGAAGAATTTCAAAAAGTTATATCAGAATGTAAGTACATTACCTATGGAGGTTTGGGTGTATCCTCTTCTTCCTAGTACCCTCTTGGCAGAAACAACCTGGGTATGCCCTTGCCTCCAAAATTATTGGGAGGAAATAATGGAAGACTACGATCTCTTGCCAGTCCTAGAACGCCTGGACAGAATTGAAAAAAAGATAGATGAAAAGCTGTCAGATAAGTGGATGAATACCAAAGAAGTCGCTATATACACCACATTATCAATCCAAACCATCCACAGAGGTATCCGAAAGGGTGAGTTGAAGGTTGCTAAGGGTACAGGCAAGAACCTGTTTAAACGCTCCTGGGTGGATAGATGGGTTCAGAATAGGTAGGACAGCCGCCTGATCAGAAAAAATCACCCCATATCAATTATTGTAGATAATCATAATAAAATTCTCTAAAGCTTTAATGGGTTCGATATTCTTGGGTTTTTCAATCGTTATGATTATTTATATAGTTTATAAACTTGTAACATAAAGATTTTAATGAAACGCCTCTGGCTCAAATAGCCTCCTCACGGGGGCTTTTTTGTTTATAAAAGAGACACCCAAATTGTTGGGTGATTTCTGTGTAATTTCCTGCCAGATTATAGGAGTTAATATGAAAAAAGTAATTATTTTATTAATACCATTTATTGTTTTTACCTCCTGCGCTACATTTAAAATGTCTGACTTAAAACCATATCCTATAAATAAGACATTACTTCCTGCACTTGAGCCTCGAGTAGATGTGCCTAGTATTGAGAGTGCTTTTACTTTAGGTCAAACAATTGGAGCCTCTAGTGGATACGCTTCCAAATTGGGAAATAATAGTGTACTAGGAACTGCAATCACTTCAAGCCAAATTAGTAAAGACCCAAGAGTTCAGGATGCCATAACAATATTTGATAGAGATGTTAAAGATAACATAACAAATCCCTATGGTGATAGAAAAGGCTATATTTTAGGCAAGATAGCCGCTGGTGAAAATAGCAGTGGTATTGGGTGGGCTTTTATGAGTGGATTTACTCTTGGTGTTTGGAATCTTCTTGGAATGCCAATAAGCCATTGGGTTACTACTCTTGATGTTGAAGTTGAAATATATAATTTATCAGAGAAGTTAATTCGTAGGTATAATGCTCAATGTCGACACGAGACATGGAATGCTCTTTATTACGGATATGGATTGAATATGGTAGCTGCTAAAAGGAAAGCAGCTTTAGAAGCTTTTAAATGTTCCATGAATAAGATTAAGGAACAAATTGAAAGTGATGCTAACGATATAATTAAAGAATTAAATAATCAATAACAAATACAATAATGAAACGCCTCTGGGTCAAATGAGCCTCCTCACGGGGGCTTTTTTGTTTATGGGACAATTTATGTATAATTTCAATATAGAATTCCTATTAACACCTACGCTATTTCTTGGGATTGCTTGTGAGCAGAAAGGAACAATACACAGGGATGCCATGAGTGATGAGCTAAAAGACAGGGACTTTATAGTGAAAAAGGAAGCGCATATATGGATCAAATGACACCAGAAGAATTTTACGCTTTCTCTTACGAAATAATCAATTGGGGTAACATTCCTATCAGTTCAAAAAACTGTGGCATCGGTTGCATTTTTTGTAAAGTTCACTGTGACCCAATTCTTAAACGCTTTTCAAAGCTTCCTGAAATCACACTAGAAGATTTATACGAAGGTTTTAAATTCATAAAGAACTCTCACAACTTTGTCAGACTTGGTGCAGGTGTAATGGTGGCAGCACACACTGACCCTTACTTGCATCCGTTGATTTACGATTTCATTAAGCATGCTTCTGAATATTTCCCACATAAAAAAATAACTACTGTTTCAACAGGAAGTTACATCTTAGAAGATAAGATTGATTACTTGCTATCAATCCCAAATTTTGGAATTGACTTATCGCTTGTTACAATGCAAGAACAAAGGGAAACTATTGTTCCAAGACCTACAAGAGAAAGGTTAGAAACTCTTTTACGAGAAGGGCCAATCAGAAAAATTTCTCTCATGTATACAGGCGACCTTGATGCACTCAAACAAGATTTGGATAAGCTAATAGGATTAAACTGGCACATCAAGGCAAAAGAAATTCTTGTAAGACGAGTTGAATACACAAAATTTTCTCCCGACAAACTGAACACAATTTCCTATCAGAGCATTGATACTTACGAATCGTGTGTAGCTTTTTTGAAAACTAATTATCCATTTGTGAAATTTACTGTTCCATATCTAAGCGATATTTTCCTTGATGGAGAAGAGAATGAATATTTAACACAGGGAAAAGACCGCTTGAAAACCTTAAAAGACAAATTGCAATCGGAAAGCAACAAACATTTTAATGTAATATGCCCGGAATCTTCTTACAAATATTTTAAACAAGAGTTGAGTTCATTTGAAAACACAGATGTTTATCTTGTAAAAAATGAACTATATGGCGGCTCAGTAACTATTGCTGGCTTGCTAAACCACGAAGATATTTTGAATCAATACAAACCTGTTGTTGCTAACGCAATAACGGTTTTGCCTTTTGAAATGTATGACCATGAGACCAAAGAGATTACTGGAAGGCATATTGATGAATTGAAAACTTTTTATAACTCACAAATTTGGAAAGCATGAGTTTTTGGAAAATTTTAAGAGTGCTGACCACCAACGCATGCAATTATAAGTGTGTATTTTGCCACAACGAAGGTCAAGACAAGTTTGTTGGCTCTAACTTTGAGTTTCTAAAATTTGATGACTTCAAAATAATTATAGAATCCCTTTCAGATTCTGGACTTAAAGAAGTTCAGTTCAGCGGAGGAGAACCGTTCATGAATCCTGACACTATTAAGATGATTGAGTGGTTAAATGAAAATACAAATCTTGAAATTGGCTGTGCGACAAACACCCAATTTTTCACTGATGAAATAATTCAAAGACTTTCCAAAACAAGTATTAGTTTACACATTCAATTTCCAACATTGGATAGATCAAAGTTTCAGTTAATTACCAAATCCGACTCATACGATAATTTGATTCAAAACCTTTTGAAACTGAAAAGTGAAAAGGTTTCTTTTTCGCTTAACTATGTTTTACTTACGCCAAACATTAGCGAATTTCGAAACTTGCTCCCCTTCCTTTTTCAAAATGAAATATCACTCAAACTTTTACCGTATGTGAATGAAAAGACATTGAAGCATAACAAGTTTGAAAAAGAAATTTTTCCGTTCCTTGATTCCATCAGTTTCAAATTTGAAAATCAAAACAACGGTTCACTAAAATGGTGGTTAAAGACCCCACAAGATTCAGCAATCACGATTAAATACATTAACTTACCTTGCTTCAAATTTGAGTTTGACATTTGCAGGAATTACAAAGAGATTCGTCTAACACCGAGTTTAGAGATTCAATCATGCTTGATTAATACAGAGGATAACCTAAAGTTGGATATTTCATTGAAAGATAGCAGCAAACAAAATATTAAAGACCTATTTGAGCAATCATGGAAAAATTTTACGCACTGCTAAAGAACTACAATAAAACAAATACAAGCGAAAATCTTCCTGATTGGACAAAGATATTTTCAGAATCAACCCCACCAGTTTATTGGAATATTTTATCAAATATTCTTTGCAACTACTCAAAGGAAAACTCAGTTTTTGAAATCGGTGCTGGCACAGGTGACATACTTGCATTAATAAGAAGTTTGGGGTTCACTAATGTTACGGGTGTTGAATGTGATGCTCACTTAGCACAAATAGCAAACAAAAAGATTGAATACTTTTTTCAAAAGTCAAACACAGTTATTCATGACCGCTATCCTTTAGCGATACCACGACCAAATATTCTTGTTCAAGTTAATTGTGTGTATTTTGAAAACATTCCTACTAAGCAGGAATACATTAATCAATTAAAGTTGTTTCATCAAAATGCAATGCCTGACTTTTACTTTTTGGAAGTTGTTGACAGTTCATGTAAAGAACATTTTAAAGCATTCCCTGATTTTGTTAGGTTATCACAAGAAGATATAAAGGCAGCTTTCAAGGATAAGAGTGTTGAATCATTTACAACTTATCAATTTCCAAGAAATACTTCAACAAAACGACTTTACCTGATTACATGAAAAAGAGAATTATCATAGTGACTTCTGAATTTGGAAAGCAAGGGGGTGGACTGTCAAAAAGTGCTAGTAATCTTTTCCAAACTCTAACTGACATAGGTTTTCTTGTCGAGGTTGTAGTTTCAAGCCAATCCAGTAAGAGTAACACAGAAATATTTTATCTTAACAAAAAGATAATTCACAATACAGTTAAGGTTTCAAGAGGTGGACACAATTTCAATTTGCAACGAGATTTATTTTTCAGAGGACACTTAAATAATTTTTTGAATATTCTTCAAGATAAATTACCCGACTTAATTATTGCATTTGGTGCTGGCTTAAACGGATTGTTTGCATCTGAGTTATCAAAAAAGCTAAAAACTAAATTGGTTTTGATGCCAAGAGGAAGTGAAATGAATTTGGCAATTTCGAATGCTGAACTGTTTCACTTCAATCGTGAATGCCTTAGGCAAGCAACGGCAGTTGTTTCTCTCTCAAATGAACTATTAGAAAGAGCAAAAGAAATTTATTACAATCCAACTTGCATGTTTAAAGTCATTCCCAATTCAATTAGTTTTCAGAACAGCAGTAGCAGTTTTTCTCAGAAAAAAAATAACTCTGAAATAATTCTTGGAACGGGAGCAAAATTTCTGAATGAGAAAAAGGGAATCCTCAATCTGCTTTCAGCACTTGCAATACTAAACAGCAAGTCAAAGAAGAAATTCACTTTACACCTTTGCGGATTCATTGACGAAGACTTGAAAAATAAATATCAAGAACTTATTAATTCTTTGAGCCTCGAACCATATGTAAAGTTTATGGGAGCATTAAATCGGAATGAGTTTTTAAGTGAACTGGAAAAATGGGATGTGGCATTACAGTGTTCATTCTGTGAAGGCTTTTCAAATTCAATTGGAGATGCAATTAGCATTGGCAAACCTTTCATGATTTCAAATACTGGTTTTATTGCCGAGCAAATTAGAACGCAATACCCTGAATTGATATTTTCAGATTTATCAGCCGAAACAATTGCTGAAAAAATTCATGAAACATATTTCAATGGAATTATTTCTGCTTCGTGCAAGAAAGCAGTCAACCATTTTAAGAATTTGGTTTTAGATGAAAATGTGTATTCCGAATGGAAACAATTTCTCAACGATGTGCTTTCAATTCCTCAAAAGGCAGTTATTAATTTAAACAGAGAACAGATACTGTCATTAATGCTTCATGAACTTTCAGATTCAGAATTCTCAAGCATTGATTTACCTAAGAACAAGTTTTTAGAGTTGTGCCATTTAGTAAATCAATCAGGATTCAAATTTTGTTCAGCAGAAGAATATTTTAATGCAGCAGATAAAACAAAACTTATTATTTGCACTTTTGATGATGGCTACAAAAGCGTGTTGCAATTTGGTTTGCCAATACTGAAACAGTTCTCATTTACCGCAACAGTGTTTGTATGCACTGACCATATTGGAAAAGCAAGCGACTGGAATCCCAAAGATAGAGTCAAACGCTTTCATATGACTTTTGACGATCTCAATATTATAAAAAGTGAAGGTTGGGAAATTGGTTCGCATGGAACAAAACATATTTCTTTTCACCGCTTAGATGAAAAGGAAATCTTACAATCAATAGAGAACTCAAAAAACATATTGGCTAATTCGTTTGGTAATGTTGTTTCATTCGCCTACCCATACGGAGACACATCCACATTCATTGAGGCAATGTTAAAAGATCATTTCGCCAATGTTTTTACAACAGTTACAGGTGGAACTCATATTTTATTAGACCGTCATAGAATCAAACGATATACATTTGACGAAATTCAAACTCTTTTCACAACATGAAAGCAATTGGCATATTCAGAGGATTCCCAGGCTTAGGAAGAGTTGTGGCTGGTTTGGACATTTTCAACCAACTGCGAAAGTATTCAAAGTTTGAAGCGATTATTTATACCTATTTGCAAGGTGCCGAACTTAGTAAATCATACAACTACAAATTCAAAAATATCAAAAGTATTAACGACATTTCCTCAATTGGAATTATTCCAGTAAGCAAAAGCGGTGAAGCAATTATTAATTCCATTGAAGAATACAATCCTGATTTTGTCCTGATTGATGGTGAGCCACTTTTGGTAACAACTATCAAACTTAGGTTTCCAAAACTGATAGTGATTGCATTGCTTAATCCTTTTGATATTAAGAATCCGAATAACCAACTAAGTAGTCAACTATTCTTTAAGGATTGCTATTCCAAAGCGAACATCGCAATTGTGCATGGACTTTGGAAAGTGGCGAAGCCACAAACTTTTCAAAATTCGTTCCATTCCATAAATACACTCATTCGTCATGAAGTTGAAGAAATAAATCCTGACAGAAATGTAAATAAGATTGCGTGTGTTTTAGGTGGAGGAAGTGTAAACTCAAGTGAGCAGTTTTTTGAAAACACAATCCTAATTTCTCAATTCGTAATTGAACTTGCTGGAATGCATCATCAGTTTTTGTTTGAAATTTATTGCGGTTGTGAAACTGTATTTTCAAGGGTAAATCATTTGGTTAATAGAAGTGAAAATGTCAAACTACACAGGCACGTTCACAAACCAACAGAAATTTACAACTCCACAAAGGCAGTGTTTTCAAGGGCAGGAAGAAATTCCACCAGTGAATTGCTTTCAATAAACCTACCTGCAATTTTACTCTCAACCAACTGTGAAGTGCGAGGAGCAGAACAACAGGAAAACATTTCCTTTGCCGAAAAATATTCTTCAAACATTATTGGAGTAAGCCTATCATCTGACCTTTCAACTTTTGAAAACCAGTTCAACAAAATTATCTCTAAAGAAATCGATCCTGTCCAATGGAACTCAGGCAATAAGGAGCTAATTGAAATCTTAAAATCTGAATTGCCATGTATGTAGAAAAAAATAGCACTGCAGAAAGGAGGGACTTGATTGCAAAGAATGCTTCTCCGTTGGATGATATAGAATATTTAAAGGTTTATTATCAGCAGCATGGCAATTTTCCAATGTTCACCCAAGTTTTATTAGAAACAAGAACAGATTGCAATCGCTGTTGCAAATTTTGTCCTCAGTCACATTTCGTTCGTCCGTTGAAAGTTATGGAATGGGAAGTTTTTACAAAGGTGATTAACGAACTATCAGCGATTGATTTTGGCGGCAGAATCGCTTTTTACATGACCAATGAGCCACTGCTTGAAACTAGATTACTTGATATGATTAAATATGCACGAAGCAAATCTGCAAGATTCTTTTTGGATATTACTAGCAATGGAAAAAATTTAAGTAGCAAGCAAGTAGATGAATTTTTCATAGCAGGACTTGATAACATTAACATCAATGATTATCGCAATGACAGGGAAAAATTTCCAAACAAAATATCTCAATACTTAGAAAGTATTGCGAGTGATTTCAAAAGCAACCCAAAAGTCACATACATTAAAAGAAGCACAAAGGAAATTCTTTCAAACTATGCTGGAACAATTTTGGGAGCAAAAAGAAAATTGCAATCATCTTTTTGCAATTATCCATTTAGAAAACTATCAATTTCTGCTGATGGTAATGTTATTCTTTGCTGTAATGATTACACTTACAAAACTAATTTTGGGAATGTAATGGAAAAGTCACTTAAAGAAATTTGGTTCACTGACGAGATAAATCAATATAGGAGCAACTTGCTTAACGAATTACGGAGCGGAATATGTGAGGACTGTGATGAATTTCAAAACTACTCTGTGTTTACTTGATGGAAACAAGATTTATTCAGATTACCGATTCACATTTACTATTAGCCAATCCAGTAAAGCAAATTAATCGTTTCCTAGCTTTTATTCTGTCATATTTGTTAAAAGTCTGTCAAATGAGTACACTTTTATCTTTGGCATAGTTATTGTAAGTAAAAACTTACTAACTTCAATCATGGATATTTAAACAAATAGAGGAAAAACAAATGAGTATGATAAAAAATAAAATGTCAACAGCCTACCGTGTCGCGCAGGAAATGATAAAGGATAAACTTAAAGATGTCGATGAGGGCATGGCCGCTGAATTTGAAGAACTGGGCCAATCTGAGGTAATTGTCTCAATAGGTGTACATGATTATATTGAACAGGTTTTTGACGGTATTGGTCTAAAACACAATCTGATTAACCCTCAACAATTTGAAAAGATTGATCTTGACCCGGACAAGATCATTTTCATTAACTGTCCAGGGAGTGTATCGAGTAAAGGATTAAGAAATCTGGTCACATTTGTTGAAAATGGAGGCTTCCTTTTCACAACGGATTGGGCCTTAAAGCATGTAATAGAACCTGGTTTTCCCGGCTACATAAAGTATAATAATCGTCCGACAGGCGATGAGGTTGTACGTGTTGAAATTCTGGCAGAAGAGGATCCTTTTTTGCAATCTCTA
>Ga0187833_10004572_pt1 | contig 13470 bp, 10 predicted proteins | sample ETNtaG_37_FD_167968 | JGI IMG/M metagenome (GOLD analysis project Ga0187833, IMG submission 167968) | Marine microbial and viral communities from oxygen minimum zone, Eastern Pacific Ocean - ETNP2014_SV_400_PacBio MetaG (Illumina Assembly) | ecosystem: Environmental > Aquatic > Marine > Hypoxic... | reverse complement strand
CGGGATGAACGAAGATGAGCTCGCCGAAATACCGGTGGAACCGCTCCTGCTGCTTGACGAGGAAGCGGGCAGTATCAGGAAGGTCTGCCACGGCCGGCTTGGTGATGCAGGTGATCGTGCATACCGTGAGGGGATGCTCGGCGACGTTGTCGAATGCCTTCATGAGGTGACGCCAGCCCCCAGGGCTCCGCGTCAGGTGCTCGTAGAGCTTCGGGTGGTGAGACGGCAGCGACATGGAGACCGTGGTGAGGCCTGCACGCACGAGGTCGCGCAAGTAGTCGGGGTACGAGAGCATGCGGCCGTTAGAGATGAGGATGATGTCTTGGAAACCGAGGCCACCGGCATGGGTCACGAGCTCGACGAGGTCCTTACGGATCGTCGGCTCACCTCCGGTGAACACCAGGGTCGTGACACCCCCCTCTCGAGCGGCGTCGATGGAGGCCTTAACATCCGCAGTGACCATGTCATGTGTCCGCCGCTTCTCGTCCCCCACGACGCAGAACTGGCAATTGTTGTTGCAGGCGAAACCCATGCGCAGGTCCATCCGCCTACGCGGTCGAGTAACCGTCCGTTCCTCGCTCACTCCGTTACGCCTCTTCCACACGCGTCCCGACTTTCTTCTTCTCGGTATCGGCCTTGGGTGTCGACTTCTTTTTCTTCTTCTTGGGCTTGGCCTTCTTGTCCTTCTCCTCAGCCGGTTCGTCCTTGTCCTTTTTCTTCTTCTTCTTCTTCTTCTTCTTCTTCGGGCTGGGTTTGCGTTCCTCGGTCATGATGTCCTGGGCGATGAACGCGAGCAGGCCGATGATTACGAGGAGATAGACGATGTACAGATAGTCGGTCTCCGTTACGGGGACGTTCTTGACTATGTCGAACCCGTGCTGGAGGAGGATGTCGGACGGCTCCTTACCCATGGTACGGTTGGCCTCGGCTATCGAGGTGACGGTGACGCCGATCCGCATGGCGGCGGGAGAGCCGATAGCAGTGAGCGGAACGCGTGCCTCGAACACGTTGTCGTGGTAGGTTACCTCCGAGTCCAAAGCATCGACACGGGTGAGTGTGGGCTTCTCCTTGAACAGGCTCTTCGAACCGCTCGGGTAGAAGTTCGTGGAATAATCTGGCTTGGTATCCATGTCGATGTCGAAGAGGAACTCGTATAGGTCGCCCGGATTAATCCTGGTCGTGTAGTGGTCCACGCGCAGGTAGACGTAGGTAGTGTCGTTGACCATATAGAGGCTCTTGAGGTCGGTGCTCTCGGGGCTATCGTTCCGTGGATCGACCGCGAGCGGTGGGATGCCGGTCCAGTCATGGCCACCCCATCGCGAGACGGCCCCGGGTGGATAGGAACGCTCGTAGAACGGCATCTCGTCGAGGAGGAACGGGCCTAGGTCGGTGGAGCCCCATTGGCCGACGCCGATGAGCATAGCGCGCGGATTGCCGATGGCAGCGAGCGGGATGCGGACCTGGTACCCCTTATCTACGGTCGCCAGCGCGAGGGTTCCCGGTGGTAACTGGATGAACTCGGGTTCGTGCTTGAACAGATAGAGCGGTCCCATGGTATGGAGGTTCGTGGAGAAGTCGATCACGTCGTCGAAGTCGGTGTCCAGAAGGAACTCGATGACGACATCTTCCGGGGCAGTGATCCCGTCTATGTCGAGCCGGAGGTAGAGGTGCTCGGTGTCATTCGTCACGTAGAGCGCTCGGATGTCGGACGTGCCCAAGGCGTCGCCCTCCGGATCGAGGTCGCCAAGCTGCTCAACACCGGTCCAGTCATGACCGCTCCACTGCTCGATTGATCCGGATGGAAAGAGGTACCACGCGGGAGAAAGCTCGTCGACAACCTCTGTGTCATTGCTGATGAGCGTCCGTGACCAGAGCGAGAGAGCGATGTTCATCCGCGCGGGCTCGTCCAGGAGCACTAGTGGGATGGCTATGTCTATGTTCCGTCCCTGGTGGGAGAGCGTGGCGTTACCGGTCGGGAGACGCTGTAACTGCTCTCCGTACCGGAAAAGGACGAGCCTATCGTTGAGGTAGAAGTTCGTGGAGAAGTCCGGCTGCCAGTCGAGATCGGTATCGAAACGGAACTCCAGCATGTCGTCGTTCTTCATGTTGGCATCGCCCATCTCTGCCCGGATGTGGAGATATGTATCGTCCATCTGGACATAGACGGCCTGGATGTCCGCAAGATCCTCAAGCTGGTCGCCGGCCGAATCGGTGACCAGGGGTTGGACTCCGGTCCAGTCCACCGCGGCCGTCGAGAGCCAGAGTAGCATGAACGTTACGATTATTGCGCGCTTCATAGAGTTCTCACCGTTGGAATGGCGAGACGTCCCTTGTATATAAAAAACTACTCATGGTGGGGGGGCGCCAACGTCTGTCCGACGGGACGCGTGACCATCAAGTTTTTATACCAAGGGGAAGGAATGGACCTTCGTGGTGCTGCGCAATGCGCTCGGCACGGCCATGGCCATGCTCCGCCTCCATCTGCTCGCTCGCACCACGCCTCTCTCTGTTATACTCTCGATCACCAACAGATGCAACTTCAACTGCTCATACTGCCATGTGGGGGCGCGGCCCGCGAAGGAGATGACCACCGAGCAGATTCTGCAACTCGTGGACGAAATGGCCGCAGCGGGTACCCAGCGGATCGGTATCCAGGGAGGGGAACCGCTCCTGCGGAAGGATATCGGCGAGGTCATCGACCACTGCAAGCGGCGGGGACTGTTCGTCACCATGGGCACGAACGGATCGCTGCTCCCCAAGAAGATCGAGGAGGTCCGGAACCTCGATGCACTTGTGCTCTCGTTCGACGGTCCCAATGCACATGACCGGTATCGTCAGGAGGGATCGTACGACCAAGTGATCGAGGCCATCAAGCTCGCTCGCCGATCGGGCATCCGTGTCTGGACCACCACGGTGCTTACCAACTACTCCATCGGCGACATAGACCTCATCCTGGAAACCGCAGAGCAGCATGACTTCTCCACGTATTTCACACCACTCTGTCAGGTGAAGGAGACCACTGGCGATACCAGTGCCCTCTTCGCCTCGAAAGACGACTATGTCGCCACCATTGACCGGTTGATGGACGAGAAGCGCAAGGGGCGCCCCGTCGTCAACTCCTTGTCCTACTTGCGGTTCATGCGGGACTGGCCCGACTTCACCCACACCATGTACCTGAAGGACGCTCCCGTGGAGGCCCGGCGTGTACCGTGCTATGCGGGACGGTTCTTCTGCCATATCAACTGCAACGGCGATGTTTATCCCTGTATCCAGCTGCGGGACGAGGGCAATCCGAAGAACGCTCTAGAGGTCGGATTCCGGGAGGCGTTCGATGCACTGCTCCCGCTCCCGTGTAGCGCCTGCTCGACCTTCTCGTTCATGGAACTGAACCTCATGTTCTCGCTCCATCTGGAGGCGATACTCAACACCCTGCGCCTAGCGGCACATCGATGAACGTTCTCACTCGTCGTCATCGCGGTGCTTGTACTCGTCCACGACATCGATAAGCTTGGAGCGCTCACGCTTGTACGCTGCTTGCTCGGCCGCCTGTCGTGATACGAACCACTCGCCACCGTTCTGGGTGACCTTCAGCGCCTTGCGGCGAATCCAGGGCACTCCGGTGGGGATGGGTGGGTCAGGGAACGTGGAGAGCACGAGGAGCGGACGGCAGTGCAGATGACGCGCTTGCGACGGACGCGTGACCACGACAACGTCCCCGTCCTTGCACGCTGTCGGACGCTCCACGGGGACGAGCCCCTCAAGGGCCATCCTCGCCCGGACCTCCAGACGACGATTTGCGCGTTTCAGCTCGTTGTTCTCCTTTCGCTGGTGTTCGAGACGCGAGGCGAGGTTCTTGATGCGACCGTCGAGGGTGCGCACGGCCTTACTGGCGAACGCCTCCCGCTCGCCACCCTTACGGACACGGTCCAGCTTCCCCAGGAGTCCCATCACCCTGTGCTCCAGTGATTCCACGCGTACCTCGAGATGGTCCTTGTACTCCCGGAGGAGCACGACCTCCCGACGCAGGGCACGCGAGCGGTGGACGTGCGGCTCCGCGGGAGCACCGGCCTCGACCTTGGCCTCCTCATGCACCTCCACGCTCACCTCGCGGATCGCAGCGTCGATGCTGGGCGAGTCACCGCGGAGCACACGGACACGCACCTCTTCGCGCAGGACGTCGTCGAGCTCGGCATCCCGCGCCTTCCTGTCGACCCTGTCTAGGTTCTGTCGCACATCGTCGTAGGCCTTGATAGCGCACGCCAAGGCGTCGCGCCGGTGGGAGTCGGTGACACCGGGGATATCGCGCACGAGCCGTGTCTTCTCTTCAACAGCGAGCACATGGTGTGGTCGGTAGATCGTAGCACCGAAGGTATGGGCGATGCGTTCGACCGCAGAGGGGGTGGGATTCACATCGGTGGCGACCACAGCGGGGCGGCCATGGGAGATAAGAGTGTACACGATGTCGGCACGAGGATACTCCCGGCGGCTCTCCACATGGACAACGTTCCCGTCCAGGTCGAGCATGGCAACACCAGTTGTCGTCCCGGGATCGATACCGACTATGAGACCCTTTATGTAGTCACCCCCGACGCCGCTGTGCACTGAAGGCATAAGAATTTTTCCACCGCGACGCCCCGGACCGGACCTCCCGCAATTGTATCCCAGGTGCCGGAACAGTAACGTTTATATACCGGTTCATCCGCCGAAGATGACCGTGAGCCTGTGTGCCATGGTTGCACCGGCTCAAGAAAGGGGTATGATGACATTGGATCTAGAGGTCACAGAACCTGAAGCGCTGCAAGGGCCGCAGAAGTACGCTGTTATCGTCAACGGGTACGCGGATTCATCTTCGTTCTACAACAACATCTCCTTCGTGCATGACATGCTGCTTGAGAAGGGCTACAAGGAGGAGAACATCATCATCCTCCACGACCACGGGGAGGATCCCGACGTGTATGTCGAGGACCGGCCCGACGGGGATCCGAAGGATAGTGGTTCGGTGCGCGGGGAACGAGTCACTTCCATTCCCGGCTACACCTTCGAGGCCCGATCTGACAAGATCGTGGACGGACCTGCCTACAAGAGCGATGTCTTTGACGCCCTGGACACCATGGCGGAGAAGGCGCGCCCCGAGGACGAGTTCTTCTTCTACTCGACCGATCATGGGGGCACCAAGGGTGGAGAGTCCACCATCTGCCTGCGCAAGGAAGGCGCCGCCGGCTGGTGGGGCATCGACGAGATCACCGTCAGCGAGTTCCAGAAGCACGTCGATAAAATCAAGTCAGAGAAGCAGGTATTGGTGTTCGACCAGTGCCACTCGGGCGGATTCGCCGACGCTCTCGGGAACGGTTACCGGATCGCCATATCCGCGTGCAGTGCCGACGAGTCCTCCTATATAGCTCACCCCATGGACGGATTCCCCGATGCCCTGTTCAGCGCCATGCGCGGCAGGGACTGGGAGGGCAATCCCGTGGAGGCTGACTTCAACGGTGACGGCAAGGTATCCATTGCAGAGGCGTTCCAGTACGCTCTGGAGAACGATCCGTACGCCCCTGGCAACGGCGGCCGCTACGAAGAGCACCCGCAGATCAACACCGAGATCGAAGCGGACAGCGTGTTCCTCGGAGACGACGAGAAGGCCTGAAAGCGCCTCATCCCTCGTGCCAGGGCTCCTTGACGGTCTGGCCGCTCGCGTCCATGAAGGTGCTCTCGGTAGTCTCCTGTGAGCCACGGATCCGCTGGCCGATCATGGCCGCGCTCCCGCATACCATCGCCACACCGACGATCATGAATGGTGTGAGGATGAGGTAGACCCACCACGGGACTTGGGAGAAGGACGCGCCCTTCACTCGCCCGATGTGCGGTGCATCGGGGAGGTACTCCACCGTTACGGGACCGCCCACCTTGAGCGAGTTCAGAACACTATAGTCAGTCGCGTAGGAATCGCCCTCATAGTAATTCCCGTCGACCGTGTAGTTGAATCCTATGACCTCCACGGTCTCCTCGTTGACCTCGGTGTTCGTGTCCTCAATCCCGAGCACGATGCCCTGGACCGTCTCAGCCCTTCCGTTCAGGTCACGGTCCACAAGCACGTCCCGCGGATCGCCCATGAGGACGAAGAACAGCGAGCTCATGAGAATGAACGCAATACCGATGAAGGCCAGTACGCCTGCTGCGGCCGTCCCCTCATTGTCCGCCATCGACCATCCCTGCGGACCCAAGCTTTATCCGTGTTGTGACACCGGTCCCATCGTAACGTATAAGACGTGGGACGCAGCCTATACCTCGCGTCCAGACTCCCTGGCCCTTATCATAGGTGTGCCGCACTTAGGGCATGGTGTCTGGTAGCAGGGACGTCCCCCTGTTTCGGGGACGGTCGCACCACATGAGGGGCACCCGCAGACCAACACAGAGATCGACGCTGATAGCGTGTTCCAAGGCGATGGGGAGAATACCTGAGAGCGCCTCAACCCTCGTGCCAGGGCGCCTTGACAGATTGGCCACTCGCGTCGACGAAGGTACCTTCGGTAGTCTTCTGTGAACCACGGATCGATTGGCCGATACTGGACGCGCTCCAGTACAGCATCAACAGACCTAGCAGAATGAACGGTATGAGGACGAGGAAGGTCCACCACGGGACCTGTGAGGCGGAAGCTCCCTTCACACGCCCGATGTGCGGTGCGTCGGGAAGGTACTCAACAGTCACGGGCCCGCCCACCTTTAGCGCGTTCAGAACGCTATACTCGGACGTATAGGATTGCCCTTCATAGTCTTTCCCGTCGACCGTGTACTTGAACCCTATGACCTCCACGGTCTCCTCGTTGATCTCGTGGTACGTGTCCTCGATCCCGAGCACGATGCCCGGGACTGTCTGTGCCCGTCCACTAAGGTCGCGGTCCACCAGCACGTCCCGCGGATCGCCCATTATGTCGATGAATCCCACGCAAGTGAGCAGGAGGAACACTCCTATGCCGGCCGAGATCAACACAGCCTCTGCATCCTCACCGTCGGCCATCGATCATCACTGCATCCCTTAGTTATATCCGTGTTGTGGCCCCGGTCCCATCGTAACGTATATATAGCGGGGACCTGGCCGGACCGAGCCCGTGGAGGCGTACGACACCGATATCGTCATCGGAGGCGGCGGTCCCGCAGGACTGACTCTCGGCGCTGAGCTCGCTGAGCGTGGGTACGATGTCACAGTGCTCGAGCAGGATTCCGTCGGGGAGACCACAAAGGCATGGAACAGTTCCTACAACGAGCTCGTGAACGCGCTCGGCAACCCGGACCGATCCTACGAGGAGAACGTCGACTGGCTCAACGAGAGCGGCCTGGTGAAGCGACACTATAACAAGGGCGGTCTCATTCGCTCCCGCGATGCTGAGCACGAAATCATACTGAATGATGCGCTCACCGTCTGCGTGAACGAACATGCGTTCCTGGACTACTTCGCTGTTAAGCTGGCCGACAACGGAGCGACGGTCCGTAACGGGTACACCTTCACAGATGTCAGTTCCGATCCGGACGCCGTGCACATCAAGGCACGGGACGCCAAGGGCCAGGAACAAGAGATCAGTGCCCGACTGTTCATTGATGCCACCGGCGGTTCGTCACCTGTCGCGCGGAAGCACAATCCCAGACCCAACTTCTCCTACCCGGTCTACGGCGGTGTCGTCTCGGGTATCGAATTCGATGCTGACCAGGGCATCGTCATCGACTCTACCTGTGACGACGGCGGTGACGGCTACCTCTGGGAACTGTTCCCCGTGGACGAGGACCGTGCAGTGCTCTGGTACTTCAAGACCGCCCGTGACGAACCCTACGATCTGGAGGGTATGCGCACGGAGTTCGGGGAGCGGCGCCACGAGTTCCTCATCGAGAAGGAACCTGGGAGCTTCAGGCTCGAGGAAGAGAAGTTCAGTAACATCCCCATGTACACGGACCTCACCCTCGGCGGGAATGCGGAATTTACGGTCGCACCACTGGACCGAGTGTTCCTGTTCGGGGACGCCGCTGGTACGACGCCACTCACGGGCTGCGGGTTCAACACGATCATCCATAACTACAGGAACGTAGCGCAGGAGCTCGATGAAAGACTTCGAGAGGGGCGGACCTCGGCATACGAGCTGAACACTATCAGGCCGGTGGAGGGGCACCTCAACAACGGGTCCCAGCCCTTCTTCAACATGCTCCTCAGTAACCAACTCCAGTCGAACCTCAGCCGGCTGGTCGACGCGGTCGCGGCCTCCGGGACAGAGGATCATGTGGACCGCATCATCACTACCGAGGCGACCATGGACGACTATCGTTCTCTCTTCTGGGGTGTCGCCAGCAAGGATCCCTCCCTTCTCATCAAGGGTGTCCCCATCACGGAAGCGTACCCACTGGTGCGCAATGCAGCCAGGTTCCACGCAGAGCGGCGCCGGTTGGAGGCCGAGGACCAGGATGCAGCCTAGACCTCGCGACCCGACTCCCGGGCCCTTATCATGAGTGTACCGCACTTAGGGCATGGTGTCTGGTAGCAGGGACGTCCTCTCGTTTCGGGGACGGTCGCACGGCATGAGGGACAAGTGCAATGGCCACCGGGGCCGATCTCGGGCCCTCCCATCCGTCCTCGTCCGTCATCAGATCCAGGCATCTCGCTCACCATATCAATGTGTGGGACTAAGGCTGTCTGGCTAATAAGTGCATCGTTGGATGGTGGGCAGGATGCTCATGTCCTCGCGGGGAGGGTCAACGTATAGGTCTGCCCTCCGGCGATGACAACGTCGATCTGGACGTCCTTTGTCGGATCAACGGCAGGCTCGGCAAGGCTCATCTCCGTGTCGAGGATGCAGTTCTCATTCAGAGGCTTGCAGGCAGGGACCACTCCGTTGACGAGCTCTACTGTTATGACCTGCCCCTCGACACGGTACTTCCCACGGATGAAAGCATCGCACGTGGTGAGCTTGCGGTTGAGCACGTGGAGGAACACGGACGACGATGAGGTGTCCATCCACCGGGCGTTCACCCCCTCATTCCCTCGGTCGCAGAGGAAGTTCGCCTCGAGCAGGTCAACGGACCACTCGTACCGCTTCGTACCGCCATCGCTGCTCATGCATCCTGCAAGTAGGAGGGCGATGACCATCAGGAGCGCGCTCGTCCTGCTCACGGTGAAAGGATGCCAATCATCACATAAATAGGCAATGTCTACACGGGATCCCGGCTCACGTTGAGGGTCTTCCACTGGACGTAGCTCTCCAATCCCCAGCGACCGTGCTCTCGCCCAACACCACTGATCCCCATCCCGCCGAACGGTGCCGCCTCGTCGATCCCGGCATGTGCGTTCACCCAGACGGTACCGGCCCTGATCCGGGCAGCGAACGTCTTGGCGTGCTCGATGTCAGAGTCCCATACCGAGGTACCAAGACCGTGCTCTGTACAGTTCACGTGTGCTAGCACCTCGTCCTCGTCAGAAAAGGTCTGGACCGGGAGCACGGGACCGAACTGCTCTTGAGCAACGAGCGCCCCGTTCTCCTCCAGCCCGGTCACCAGGGTGGGGGCATAGAACAGACCCCGCTCATGGCCCGACACATCAGGGACGATCCCTCCGCACACGACCTCTCCACCCTCGTCCTGTGCCTGCTCCACGAGCGACCTCACGCGCTCCAGCTGTGGCCGGTTGTTGAGCGGGCCCATCTGCGTGGCCGGATCTAGGCCGGGACCCACTACCATGACACGTGCTTCTGCGACCATGCGCTCGAGCACTGCGTCCGCCACGTCCTCGTGGAGATAGAGCCGCTTGACCGCTACGCACACCTGGCCAGCGTTGCGCATGGCCGCCCGCAGCAGCCGGGACGCGACACGCTCCGGTCGTACCGAGCCGAAAACAACGGCTGGATCGTTCCCACCGAGCTCAAGGGAGATGTGCTTGAGTCCACGTCCCGCGACCTCGGCCACGGAACGCCCGGTGGCCACGCTCCCCGTGAGAGAGACCTTATCCACAGCCGGGTGAGCGACCAGGGCCCTGCCCACCTCGTCACCTCCCGACACCACGTTCACGGTCCCGGGTGGGAGGAGCTTGTCGGCCATGGCGGCCACCATCCAGTCGGCAAGCGGTGTCGTCATCGCGGGCTTGATGACCGCGGTGTTCCCGGCGAGCAGGCAGGGGGCGAGCTTCCACGACATGATGGAAACGGGGTAGTTCCAAGGAAGCACCAGGGCGCATACACCCACATGCTCCATATGCGCAGTGACCGTGCCGCGCTCGTCGTCCCGCACGGGCTCCGGTGCAATTGTCAGTCCTGCGTAGTACCGGTAGGTGCGGGCGGCGTTGAGCACCTCGCGCCGGGCCTCCGCCAGCGGCTTGCCCTGCTCCAGAGTGAGGATGCGGGCGAGCTCCTCGCACCGTGATCCGAGGGCATCTGCGAGGATTGTGAGCGCCTTCTGCCGGGAGCGCACAGGGGTTCCGCTCCACCGGTCAAGGGCATCGGCAGCCGCATCGACGGCAGCGTTCACCAGCCCTTCGTCAGCGGCATGGACCGTGCGGACTACATCGCATGTGGCCGGATCCTCGACGGGCAGAGGGATGTCCGAGACGAGGGACTCGCCCCCGACCAGGATGCCCGTGGTCCCGTCGGCCGGTGTCGGCATGGGCTGCCGGGACCCGGTCAAGGTATAAAAAGGCACGGGGCAGGCGATGGAAACATTTAAACACCATACTTGCCTTCACGTTCTCTGGAAGTACCTATCTTCCTCCGGGGATATCCTCATGTACCGTAGAACCGCCCTATTGCTCGTAACAGCATTGTTGTTCAGCCTGCTAGCGCCCGTGATCGCTGAGGAGGCTATACCCCTCCCGATAAAGGCAATACCCGAATATCAGGATGATATCGATTACGGGATGCCGCCGGACGACATCGCAATCGAGCCTGTTGAGGAGGACTACGCTGCGGAGTTCAGCCTCACGGTACGGGCCGACAACACTGGCACGCTCGTGGCCAAGGGACCCATCAAGGACGGCGACGGCTCACGGTTCGAAGGCAAGGCCGACCTGGGAAGCGCCTTCTCAGTGAAGGTCGACGGTTGGGCGCCCGGCGAGGGAGAAGTCGGGATCGTGGACCTCGACTATTCGTCCGATGGCAAGAAGATGCGATACGGGCTGAACGTCTCGGCCGGAGGTGTCCCGGTACCCCTGAACGGTTACCTCGACGCGCGCACGACACGCACGAGCATTGCTGTCAAGGGACGACTGCGCGCCGATCAGGCGCCCGGTGAGATCCCTGATATCGCGGTCACTCTTAAGGCAGAAAAGGGGACGGTTTCGGTGAGCCTGGACACTCCCGATCTTCCCACCGACCAGGTGCAGTTCATGCTGGGTGCCATGAACCAGGAGTTCGCACAGGAGGGTGTCGCCACCCGAGTCGATGATTTTAATGTCGTCGGTACGCATGTTGACGTCACGGTCTCCGAGTGGCAGGACCTCCTCGTCGCAGAGGCCCGGCGAGAGATGTCGTCGGCCCAGGCCGACAAGCTCGCGAGGGCGCTTGCCAACCTCGCCCTCGACCTATCTCTCACGGTCAAGCCCGCGGGTGTCGGGATCGACGTGTCCATCGATCTGGACGCGCGGAACCTGGGCGACCTGGGCGACCTCTTCCTGGAGCTGGCGGAATCGCCGGTCTCCGTCCCCATCCTGCGGGAGGGTGAGAACAGCATCTCGTTCTCTACAAAGGGCCAGATCCTCGATTTACGTGTCCATGGTGAGATGGAACACGTAGAATACGACGTCGGCGCGATCGCGGCCGCCCTCAGGGATTCGTGCATGGACGAGTGCAGGAACGAGGGATCGATCGGTCAGGGATTCGACATGGAACGGCGCATCGTGGAGCGCAGCCCCTCCATCATCGACAAGCTCATCACCGGTACGGGATGCTCGGTCAAGTGCGACATCGTCTCAAACATAGTCACCAGCGCCCTGAACCTGGATCTCTCGAAGCTCGCCATCTCTCTAAAGCCCCAGACCGGGGGCGTTGCGTTCTCCATCGAGTCCAACGGTCACGGGATGGACCAACTGGTGGCCAACGTCACCAAGGCGGCCCGCCTCGATGAGGGCAAGCATGTCCCCATACTTCGCGGAGGCAGTATCTCGGTCACGACCGACCGGGCCGAGGTCGACATCACGCTCGCCGAGACCCTGGAGCAGCGGGGCGACATGTTCACATTTGACGGCGAACTGCCCGGCCACACGACCGTGCTCGCCTTCGAGGACACGGACATCGCGATCTTTGTTAGTGTGGACGCAAAGCCGGAGCCAGATGAGCGGAATGGGAACGTGCTCACCTGGCGGAACAAGGCTGGCCAGTCCTTCTCGGTAACGGCCGAAGTGAAGGTCGATAACTCACGGCTCAAGGCGTCGCTAGAGAAGGCCGAGAGCCACCTAATCGCAGTCGAGAAGCTCCAGCTCTCGGACAAGGAAGAGGAACTGGCCGAGCAGACCAGGAGCATCATCGAGGAGGCCGGTCGTCTCATCGCGGAGGGTGAACCTGCCAAGGCGCTCGCTCTTCTGGAGGAGTCGTCCACGCTACTTGAGCACCTTCCCGAGGTCGAACTGGACGATGGGCCCCCGGCCGGTGCCGTGCTCGTAGTCGGTCTCATCATCATTGCGCTTCTGCTCACGGTCGTTAGAAGGCGCGGTGGCGGTGGTGGCGAGGAGGTCGTGACCGTCCGGTCTACCGCACCTGTACGAACGGCCCCTCCCCCGACGGCCGCACCGAGAGCGCCTCCGACCCAAGCGCCTCCGCCCCCGCAGCAACCTGCCTTCGAGAACAAGGCCACGGAGTACGCCAAGGTCGAGCCTCAGGACGAGTGGGACACGCTCTAGTATCGCATGTGAGGCCGGGGGAAGCGATACCGCGCTTTCCGCAGAGCGAAGGCTATATATTCTAGCCGCTCCTATTAATTCTAGTAATTGGAGGGGAAGGGGCTAGTGAGATCCTTATTGTCAACTCTGGGAACGTGTCTGCTAGTCTTCCTTATCCTGTTCATCCCGCTGAGTATCGCTGACAGCGGTGCCACACGGACGACGGGATCCATCGTGAAGACGATGGACGGTGTCACGGAGGTGTACCATGCCGACTGCGGGAACACGGAGGCCCGACTGCGGGTGCATAAAGGCCAGTCGTGCACCGGTGATTTCACGGTCTCTTTCGTGGACTATGCCGTCGCCTCGAACGGTGACGACGACACCGATCCTTCGACGGGTACGAGCCCTGTCTGGAGGATGGTCTTCAAGCGTTGGCGGTCTTGGGCATGCACGTTCTCGACCTGCTATTCGACGCATAACTGTGATCCGGGCGATGAGCCCGACGCCCAGGTCACCTTCGACCAGGATGTCGTGACGGTCGTCATGACCCCTCAGGTCTTTGGGAAGGACACAACGTATGATCCGCTCCCGGGGCTCATTCATTCCACGACCTTCCGCCTCACGTCCGA
>Ga0187833_10004570_pt1 | contig 13470 bp, 12 predicted proteins | sample ETNtaG_37_FD_167968 | JGI IMG/M metagenome (GOLD analysis project Ga0187833, IMG submission 167968) | Marine microbial and viral communities from oxygen minimum zone, Eastern Pacific Ocean - ETNP2014_SV_400_PacBio MetaG (Illumina Assembly) | ecosystem: Environmental > Aquatic > Marine > Hypoxic... | reverse complement strand
GTTTACCTTTATTACTTTTGTCTTGTTCTTCCTGTTCCTTTTCTTGCTGCTGCTGATCAGGATTCTCTTCTTCCTGTTTTTCTTTCTGCTCCTCTCCCTGTTTTTGATCGTCCTGCTTTTCCTGCTCTTCTTTTTCTTCTCTTTCCTGCTGCTCTTCCTTCATCTCTTCCATCTTTTTCTGTACAAACTCGTAATTATACTTTGCATCTTCCCTGACCCCTTTTATTTCATCACCATTTACATCAGATTTTTTCTCAGTCAACTTAATAGCCTTCTTGTAAAAGTCCAGGGCTTCGTTAAACTTACCCTGCTTATACATGGTGTTACCCATATTATAATTAGCCTTTGCCTTTAAAGTGACATCCTTTGAATCCAGAACACCTTTATAAGATTTTTCAGCCTCTGGAAGTTTACCAACTTTATAATGGGTATTTGCTATGTTAAAATCTAGTGAATCCGATTCAGGCAAATGTAACTGCGCATCTGTAAACTTACTTATTGCTTCGCCATACTCCCCTTCGTCATAATGCTGACGCCCTTCTTCGTTTTTGTCAGCAGCAGGGTCAATCCAACCGATCAGGAATAGACAGGCTAATGATATTATAAAGATTCTTAATTTTGTACTGAATATTATCATATTAATAATCCAAATCAAATTTGTGAAATAATAAATCTCAAACCTAAGCATCTAAATCGTAAATCGCAATTCTTAAATCTGAAATCCTTCAGATTCCTCTATCAATTTGAGTCTTACGTTTCCTGGTACGTTCTCCAATCAATGATTCCAACACTATTAGAATAAGTGCTATAAATAATGGAATCTGATAACGGTTTTCATATAATCTTATCTTCCTGCCGCCTAATTGCTTATCCTCCATTTTAGTTATGAGGTTTGTATAAATATTAGCCAGACCCCATTGAATTCCGTATGCAGGAGAATACGCACCTCCTGTTCCCACTGCGATCTTATTTAATAATACTTCGTCAAGACGCGATTTGACAACCTTTCCTTCTCTATCTTTTAATAACTCCTCTCTCCCCTTATTATCTCTTATTTTAATATAGGCTCCCTCTTTCTTGCCAACACCAACTGTATATATAATTATTCCCTTTTCCTTTGCAACCTTTGCAATTTCCATAGCGTTACCCTGATGATCCTCTCCATCAGTAATAAGTACGATTGCCTTGTGTTTTTTCAGTTTATCACTAAATGCAGACATACTCTTATTTATCGCCTCACCAAAGGACGTACCGCCTACAGGGATCAGACGCGTATCGAGATCATCCAGAAAAAGGCTGAATGCGCCGTAGTCAAGGGTCAGGGGGCATTGAAGAAAGGCTGTCCCCGCAAATGCAACCAGGCCAACCCTGTCGCCGTCTATGATATCAATCAAATCTTTGATTTCTCTTTTGGCTGCCTCTAATCTATTTGGCTTGATATCGTCCGCAAGCATACTCCGAGATGTGTCTACGGCAACAACAATATCAATTCCCCTCCTCTCCACATCTTCCCAATGGTATCCCCATTTTGGCTGTACCAGGGAAAAGATAAGGAAGGTTATGGCAGAAATAACAAAGGCTGCCTTTATAATCTGCTTCCTCCTGCTTACAGACATTACGATGCTATCCATCAATTCCGCCTGAACGAATCTCTTTAAAGCATTCTGTCTGCTCTTAAAGAACGCAATATACGCCAGCACCATGACAAAAACCAATGGCAGTAGATAGAGATAATTAATGTTTTCGTATTTCATAAGTTATTAATTTAAGCATTGAGGAGTTAAGGGATTCAGGAATTACCTAATCCTTCAATTTCTCAATCGTAATTCTAAAATCGTAAATCGTAATTTTTTATATCACGGAATCCTCCTGAATCTCGTATTTGCAAGTACAACCTCAAAGAGAAGCATTCCTAACGCAGGAATAACCAGGTAATGAAAAAGCTCATCGTACTCGGTATATATGGCTTCCTCCATTTTAGTCTTTTCCAGGCTATCAATTTGCCTGTAAACTTCTTTCAGAGATTTTGTATCCGTTGCCCTGAAATATTTACCTCCTGTAATCTTTGCAATCTCTGTCAAACCCTCATCATCAATATCAATCTCTATAGACCTGTACGTCTTCATTCCGAACAGGCCCTTGGTAGGATAAGGGGCAAGCCCCTTTGTACCTGCGCCGACTGTGTATATCTTCATACCATATGTTTTTGACAATTCAGCCGCCGTTAACGGATCAATCTCACCTGCATTGTTACGGCCATCAGTTAGAAGTATTACAACCTTGCTTTCAGCTTTAGAAGTTCTCAGTCTGTTTACGCATACGCCTATGGCGGAACCGATAGCAGTACCGTCCTCAACCATTCCGACCTCTACTTTTTCAAGGAATTGCAGCAGTATATCATAATCAAGTGTCAGCGGGCACTGAGTATAGGCCTGTCCGGCAAAGACCACCATCCCTATACGATCATTTTCACGCCATTCTATAAAGTCCTTTACCACCTCTTTGGCTACGTAAAGACGGTTCCTTCTCTTTCTATCTAGATTAAAATCCTCTGCAAGCATGCTGCTTGAAACGTCTAATGCCAGGATTATATCGATCCCTTCTGTCGTCACCTTCGAATGAGCTTTACCGGATTGAGGCCTTGCAAGAGCAATTACCAGCAGTGCAATTATCAGCACCCTTAGTGCAATCAGGACATGTCTATATTTAACAAAGCTTCCCTGCTCTATCTTTTTAAAATAATTGAGAGTGGAAAATCTCAAATTCCCACTACCTTTTCTTAAGATGTAATTTGCAAGTATAAGTGGAATCAGGATTATTATTAAGCTCAGTACTAATGGATCTTTTAAAGTTATCATAACTTACTTATTAATGTTTCATGCTTCTTCTTTTAACGAACACTTACCTCTTTCTCTGAAACCTCTTTGGTTTCGTCAACCAGTTTTATTGCCGAGTCAAATGCATTTTCTATTTCGCGGGTATCAGGGCCATACGCCGCAAACTTAACCATATCGCAGTGTTCAAGGAAATTGCTGATAAGTTCCTTATGCACTCCTGTCAACCTGTCAGTAACCGTCATCTCTGCCAGGAACTCTTCTGTCGTTCTTTCAGGAGCCATAAGTTTAAATCTACTCTCAATATAGTGCCTGGCTATGTTTGACAGACGATAATAATATTCCTTTATCCGGCCCTCTGATATCAGGTTCAAGGCCCTTAAGTTTTCAAGCTCATTATATGCAATCTCATGGGCAGGAAGAGGTGCGGGTACAAATTCAATCTCTTTCTGCTTTCCGCGAAATAATAATATTATAGCACCAGCAATCGCCAAAACCCCCAAGACTATTGCAATAATATAGTATAGCCTGGAGTAGCTTTTGTTTATTGCCACAGTAGGCGTTATACCTCTCACATCACTGGCATCCTCATCCAGTGTGGTTACAACCTCAATAAACACTTCCGGTGTTTTTACTACCGCCTCCTCTGCTTCAGGCTTCGTTTTATATTTTATATCAAAAGCCGGTATTATGTACGAACCGGTATTAAATGTCTCAAGAACGCACCATATTTCCCGCGTAATCTCCCCTTTCTCATTCATGGATTCTTCGATACCAAAATCCTCTACGGCAAGCCCCCCTACTTCATCCTTTATCTCGGGCGGCAAAACCTCTATTCCTTCAAGAAAATCTACCGTTATCTTATAATTTATCTTGTCTCCAATGGTTACTTTGGCTTTATCAACATTTGCGTTTACGTAAGGCTTAGAGTCTCCTTCCTCTAAAGTTTTCCTGGCTGCGTATGTATATTCTGCATATACAAGGACTATGAGAATAAATATTCCGTATCTTATGATTTTATTCATGTTATAAAGCCAGTTTAGGGTTAGCAACGGGAGTGTTCCCAATTTGTTGTAGATAATTAAGGTGGATGCCTGCCTACCGTCAGGCAGGCACTTCGCTTCCCCGGACAAAAGACGCCGAGGACTTTAATCCACCCTGCACGCCAGCCTGTACATAACACGCAGACAGTGGAATAAGTTCTTTTGACTTAAGGCACTTCAAACTTATGTGCCTGCCCGACTTCGCCATTCAGGCGGGCGGCACAGCCGCGCTATCCAGTTATACCCAGAAAGTACATTTAATGTTCCCGTAAATGACGTAGTCCAATGAATTTGTATAAAAATATCAGGAAGTCAGTGTCGAAGTCTTTTCTCTCTCGTCCTGAAGAATTTCATAATTGGTTCTACGTACGAACTGTCGGTCCTTACATCAATTAAATCGACACCCATACCTCTAAACAAATTTGCCCTATCCTGCATATTTTTTATATTAAATCGGTTAAATCTTTTCGTCATCTTCCCGTCTGATGTATCAATAAGCGTAATTCCGCCGGTTTCCGCATCTTCCAACTCAACAAAACCAACATTTGGTATCTCTAATTCACGGGGATCTGTTATGGAGACCGCAGTTATATCGTGACGCTTGTTTGCAATACGTAATGCGCGTTCAAAACCTTCAGTTATAAAGTCTGATACCAGGAAGCAGACTGTCTTACGCTTGGTAACCTTTAGAAGATACTCAAGGGCTATAGATATGTCGGTTCCCTTATTTTCCGGTTTGTAGTAAAGCACCTCTCTTATCACGCGAAGTACATGAGTTTTTCCCTTCTTTGGCGGTACAAACTTTTCTATCTTATCAGTAAAGAGAATAAGGCCAACCTTGTCATTGTTCCTTACAGCAGAAAGGGCAAGCAGAGCACAGATCTCGGTCGCAATCTCATTTTTAAACTGTTTCATACTTCCAAATTCACCTGAATAACTAAGGTCTACCAGAAACATAATGGTTAGTTCTCTCTCTTCTTTAAATCTTTTTATATAAGGATGCCCCAGTCGTGCGGTAACATTCCAGTCAATCGTGCGTATATCATCTCCTGCCTGATACTCCCTCACATCCTCAAATTCCATACCCCTGCCCTTGAAGACGCTTACGTACTCACCGGCCAATACATCATTAACCAGGCGGCTTGAGCGAATCTGTATCTGCTTTACCTTTTTTAATATTTCCTTTGGAATCATAATAAGAAATTATTCCTTACCTGTTCACGTCCACCATCGGCAATGTCATTAAATTAAGACGTAGCGGAAACCTTCAGGTTTCCATTACCATGTCTAAGTGTATAAATGGAAGGCTACCCGCCCGTACCGAACGGGTACGTTCGGGCGGGAAGCCATTCTGCTACAGAAACTAATTATCCTTTTTGTTTAAATCAGAAATCTAAAATTCAATATATGAAATTCGCAATCCAAAATTCTCCAACTCCTCAATTTGCAATCATATAATATAATGAATAAACACGAAATTTTAAAACAAAAAATATCGAACAAAAGAACAATGAAAATCAAGTTTTATTGTTTCGGGCAATCTTTCAGCAAAATAAGTAGCTGAATTTAATCTTTTGACATTTATTTGTTCTTTATAGTATAATTCTCCCTCGTTTTTGTACACACTTAATGTCTATAAAAAAGGACCCTTTCTGTTCTATAAATTGTTCTAAAGGTATATGAAGATAAAAATTACAACAAAAGAATTAAAGTCTGATTTTGCTGAAGAGGTTAAAAAAAGAAGTGGAATAGATGTAAAGAAATGCTATCAATGCGGTAAATGTACGGCAGGATGCCCGGTAGCTTACGAGATGGATTACATGCCGAATCAAATAATTAGATTCGTACAGCTCGGCCTGAAACGCGAAGCCCTGACTTCAAGAACCATATGGTTATGCGCTTCCTGTATAACATGTACAACAAGATGTCCAAAAGAGGTTAAGATAGCGGAATTAATGGACGTCTTGAGAGAAATGTCACTTGAAGAAGGACTGGCCAACCCGCTGGAAAAAAATATCACAACATTTCACGAAGCATTTCTTAACTCCGTCAAGAAGCATGGCCGTATCTCTGAAATAGGGATGATACAAGAATACAAGATGAAGAGGCCTAAAACCGCATTGCAGGATTTATTAGTAGGCCCTCAAATGTTAAGCAAAGGAAAGTTGTCATTCTTACCACACGACATTAAAGGTAAGGATGCCGTTAAAAAAATATTTGAAAAATGCAAATAGAAGAAAGAAAGAAGATCGGTTATTATCCGGGCTGTGCAATCACGATGGGTTCAAGTTCAGAGGAATATGGCACCTCAGTATTAAGGGTGTCCGAAGAAATAGGACCTGAACTGGAAGAAATCCATGATTGGAACTGCTGTGGCGCATCTTCGGCTCACGCAACAAACCATAAACTCTCAACCGCCTTGTCTATCAGAAACATCAGCCTGGCAGAACAATCTGGTTATAAAGAAATACTTGCACCCTGCCCTATGTGTTCTCAAAGGTTGATTATTTCTCAAAAAGATGTTGCGGACGATGAAGAACTGAAAAAAGATGTTGCGGACGCGATAGAGATGCCCTGCGACGGTGATGTGAAGATCATAAATTATCTTGAACTAATCAAGAATTATTGCATGGATGAGATCGCAGAAAAGAAAAAGAAGACTCCCAAAGATTTAAAAATTGCCAGCTATTACGGTTGCCTACTGTTAAGGCCTCCAAAGGTACTTAAATTTGATGACCCTGAAAACCCCACGTCCATGGAGGAAATTGTGGAGGCAACAGGAGCCACATCCGTAGACTGGGAACTTAAAACAAATTGCTGCGGCGGCGGCTTTACACTCAGCCGGACAGACGTAGTCTTAAAGCTGACTAATGATATTTTAGAGTGCGCTGCAGACGCAGGCGCAGATGCAATAGCCGTAGCTTGTCCGATGTGCCATGCAAACCTGGATATGAGGCAAAAGAAAATAGGAAAAGAATACAAACGCAAATATGATATTCCTATCGTGTATATCTCGGAACTTATTGGGCTTGCCCTGGATTTAGGGCCAATAAGTCTTGGTCTGAATAAACACTTTATAGATACGAAATCAGTCGTTAATGCATTTGAATAAATTAATGAAATCCTGTAGGGACGTATCTGTTTTTGATAATTTTTCACTGAGGAGTTTGTAAGTGGGTAAGAAGATTGGTGTTTTTGTCTGTCATTGTGGTACGAATATCTCTGCTACCGTTGATGTTGAAAAGGTAGCTGAAGAGACCAAAAAGAATAATCCGGGAGTTGCATATACAACTACTTACAAGTATATGTGTTCAGACCCCGGCCAGAAGTTGTTAAGAGATAAGATCAAAGAAGAGGGGTTGACCGGGGTAGTCGTCGCCGCCTGTTCTCCAAAGATGCACGAACATACATTCCGTAATGCCGCTGTAAAGACAGGCCTGAACCCATATCATGTTGAGATTTCAAACATCAGGGAACAGTGTTCCTGGGTTCATCCGGATATACCCACAGGAACTGACAAGTCTATCGATCTCGTAAGAATGATGACCGAAAAGACTAGAAAGGATAAATCACTAACTGCAATAAAGGTTCCCGTAACAAAGCGTGCCCTCGTTATCGGAGGAGGTATCGCAGGGATACAGGCTGCATTGGATATAGCCGATGGAGGGCAAGAGGTTGTAATGGTTGAGCGGGAGGCGTCAATCGGCGGCCACATGGCTCAACTGTCTGAGACCTTCCCTACCCTCGATTGTTCACAGTGTATCATGACGCCGAAAATGGTTGAAGCGGCGCAACATGACAACATAACAATGTACACATGGTCTGAGATAGAATCTATTACCGGTTATCTTGGCAATTTCGATGTAAAGATTCGTAAAAAGGCAAGGTCTGTTGACCTGGACTTGTGTACCGGGTGCAGTTCATGCTGGCAGGTATGCCCGTGCAAAAAAATAAAGAGTGAATTTGATATGGGTATTGGAAACAGGACTGCCATCTATATTCCATTTCCACAGGCAATTCCCAGCAAACCTGTAATCGACAGGGAAAACTGCATATTATTCAAAGACGCACGCAAGAAAAACATTAAACCGAATGATTCCAAGGTTTGCAGAAAGTGCATTGACGCATGTCCTATAGCTCCCGTTAAGGCAATTGACTACAACCAGGAAGATGAAATTGTAGATGTAAAAATTGGAGCAATAATTGTTGCTACAGGTTTTCGGGAACTTGAAGATGGTCTTTATGGTGAATATGGCGGTGGTAAATATGAAGACGTAATAACAGGACTGCAATTTGAGCGTCTTGCCAGCGCTTCCGGCCCTACGGAAGGGAAGATTAAAAGACCTTCTGATGGCAAAGAGCCGGAAATAGTTGTATTCATTCAATGTGTTGGTTCAAGAGACCCCGCAAAAGGGTGTTCATATTGTTCCAAGACATGTTGTATGTATACGGCCAAGCACACCATGTTGTATAAGCACAAGGTGCATGATGGACACGCATTTGTTTTCTATATAGATATCAGATGTGCCGGAAAGGGCTATGAAGAATTTTCACAAAGGGCAATAGAAGAAGAAGGAGCCACGTATCTCAGAGGACGTGTATCAAGGGTTTACAAAAAAGGTGAGAAACTGATTGTACTTGGAGCAGACACATTAACCGGCTCGGTAGTTGAGATTGAAGCTGATATGGTTGTCCTCGCATCTGCAATGAAGGCGCAGGACGATGCAGAGCAATTTGCACAGAAGCTGAGCATACAGTATGATAAAGATAAGTTTTTCTCGGAGATGCATCCGAAGTTAAAGCCGGTAGAAAGCAGCAGCGCCGGAATCTTTCTTGCAGGGACATGTCAGGGACCCAAGGATATTCCTGAGACGGTTGCACAGGCAGGCGCTGCGGCAAGCAAGGTACTTGCCCTTCTTTCATCTGACGAGCTGGAACGTGAACCTGTCGTCGCCAGGGTAGACAGACAACTCCCGCCAGTATTTTCAACATGTATTGGATGCTTCTACTGTCAAAAAGTATGTCCGTACAGTGCAATTGAGTCGGAAGATATCAAGGCACGTGACGGCAGTGTGATAAAGACCGTCGCCAGGGTAAATGAGGGACTCTGCCAGGGATGCGGTTTGTGTGCGGCAACGTGCAGGTCAAAGAGCGTAGAGTTAGAGGGCTTCAACGACGAACAAATATATGCGGAGATTAACGCATTAGAGTTTAATTAATTCATTTAAATAATATACGATGGCAGAAGAAACCAAATTTGAACCTAGAATAGTCGCCTTCCTCTGTAACTGGTGTACCTATGCAGGTGCAGATCTTGCAGGAACAGGCAGGAATCAATACCAGGCAAACGTTCGCGTAATCAAACTCCCATGCACCGGCGGGATAGACCCGTTATTCCTGATAAAGGCATTTGAACGGGGAGCCGATGGGATTCTGGTTTCCGGGTGTCATCCCGGAGACTGTCACTACAATTCCGGTAATTACCACGCCAGGCGCAGGTGGAATGTCTTCCGGCCATTGCTTGAGTTCTGTGGTATTAATCCGGAACGAATACAATTTTCATGGGTATCTGCCGCAGAAGGTGGAAAATGGGTAGAAACAATAAACGGTGTAGTTGATACCGTCAGAGCACTGGGGCCATTTGAAGGATATCAAAAGATAAATGCAGTCGGCTCGGATGCTTCCGGTGAAGCTGCTACTTCCGGTGATACAGGTTAAAGGATTGATGATTGTCGATTGATGACCCGCCACACTGCACGTCGGGCAAGTTGACGATTGACAAATGACTATTTACTAATGACTAATAACTATTGACCAATAACAATTTACTAATTACCAATTATGATTGAGGCTCTAAGAAAAAAGGCTGAGGAATTACTCAAGAACAAAACCGTTGACGTTGTCTACGGTTATGGTGAAGGCAGCGTACCGGAAAGAACAAGGCCGGTATTCATCACTAAGCCTGAAGACGTAAACAAATTAACATGGAATAAGTATTGTGTCTATAATCTTACAACGTACCTCAAAAAGCAGGAATCAAGGAAACTTGGAAAACCGGCAATTGTAGTAAAGGGATGTGATGCAAAGACTATCACCGTTCTCATTAAGGAGAGTCAGATTAAACGCGAAGATATATACATCATTGGTGTCACATGTACCGGAATAGGAGATCCTCCGGCAACTAAATGTAAGGCATGTGATGTCAACACTCCTCTTATATATGATGAGTTAATTGGTGAGAAGATTGAGAACAAGGAATTCTCCTTTGAGGAAAGATATGCTGAACTGGACGAATATGAGAAACTATCAGAACAGGAAAAATGGGATTTCTGGCAGAAGCAGTTTGAAAAATGCATCAAGTGCTACGCCTGCAGCAGTATCTGCCCTCTCTGTTTTTGTGATAGATGTATTGTTGATAAAAACCAGCCACAATGGATAGACCCAAGTGCACACCCACGCGGTAATCTCTCATGGAACGTTACACGGGCTTATCATTTGGCCGGCAGATGTATAAACTGTGAAGAGTGCCAGAGGGTATGTCCGGCAGACATTCCGCTTAATCTTCTGAATAAGAAACTGGCCAAGGAGACGGAGAAGAACTTTAAGTACCGGTCCGGTTACAATGTAGACGATGAACTTGCAATGGCTACTTATAAAGAAGATGACAATCAGGATTTTATTAAATAAGATTTCAGGAATTTCACTGTGGAAAAGACTTTAAAGAAAGAAAAATTTAATTCCTTAATAACCGGCCTGAAGGATAAGGGTTATAAAACTATTGCTCCAAAGAAGGACAATAACCTTATCACGCTTTGCGAGATTCAGGAGGCGGATGAGATTCACTTTGATCACGTCCAGACCAACAATTCTATTAAAGAATACTTCCTTCCAAAGACGGAGAAGATACTATCTTATACAATTGAAAAAACCAAGGTTAGTATAGAAGAGCCTGAAGGTTTTGCGGTTAAAAGTGTTGTCTTTGGATCAAGACCATGTGATGCTGCCAGCCTGCCTATCATGGACAAGGTCTTTAATTGGGATTGTACCGACAAGTTCTGGATTGAAAGAAGAGAGGCCATTACCATAGTAACCATTGCATGTGATAAATGTGATAGTTACTGTTTCTGCACATCTGTAGGTCTGGCCCCGGATGCAAAGCAAGGCAGTGATGTGCTGCTTACAAAGATTTCTGATGATGAGTATTTAGTAGAGACAGAAACCGAAAAGGGCGAAGGCCTGATAAAGGAACTGGAAACAGTCTTTTCTGAACCCCCATCCGGGACACCGGATCGGCAGGTTGCAACAGTTGAAAAGAAGTTTGAGATTGATAAGGTTAAACCGTGGCTCGATGAAAATTTCGTACACAAAATATGGGCGGAATTTTCTACGAAATGTATAGGCTGCGGCGCATGTACATTTGTATGCCCTACATGCCATTGCTTTGATATTGTTGACGAGTGTACGATGTCAAAAGGTGACAGGGTCAAGAACTGGGATGGATGCCAGTTCAAGATGTTTACACTGCATACATCCGGACACAATCCAAGGTCCACACAAGATCAGCGATGGCGCCAGAGGATCATGCATAAATTTAAATATTACGTAGAAAAATTTGACAACATTCTCTGTGTCGGCTGCGGAAGGTGTTCGAGAGTCTGCCCTGCAGACATGAATATCTCTGAAATGCTCGAAATAATTTCAACTGATGAAGGTCAGCCAGAGCCGGTAAGTAAGGAATAAATATGGATAATATATATACACCATATCTTATGAATATCAGTGATGTGACAGATGAGGCTCCGGGTGTGAGAACATTCAGGCTTAACTTCCAAAACGAAGACGAAGGCAAGAACTTTAAATTCCAGGCAGGACAGTTTGCGCTCTATTCTGCTTTTGGTTATGGTGAATCTACCTTTTGTATCGCTTCATCACCCACAAGGAAGGACTACGTTGAATGTACCTTCAGACAGGCCGGAAGGGTAACCAATGCATTGAGTGAACTCAATGCAGGTGATACTATTGGATTCAGGGGGCCATATGGAAACGTATTTCCCATAGAAGAGTGGGAAGGCAAGAATCTTGTGTTTGTTGCAGGCGGTATCGCATTACCTCCATTAAGGAGTGTTATCTGGAACTGTTTAGACCTGCGAGACAAGTACAAAAATATAACCATCGTTTACGGGGCGAAAACCGTTGCAGACCTGGTATACAAGAATGAGCTCAAGGAATGGACTGCAAGAGATGACGTTAACCTGGTAACTACCGTTGACCCGGGCGGGGAAACACCGGATTGGACAGGCAAGGTGGGCTTTGTACCGACTGTTGTAGAAGAAACAGCACCCGATAGCAAAGATACAATCGCTATAGTATGCGGACCTCCCATAATGATTAAGTTCACACTACCAGTACTGGAAAAACTCGGCTTCAAGCAGGATAAAGTATACACTACTCTTGAGAACAGAATGAAATGCGGACTGGGAAAATGCGGCAGATGTAATATTGGATGTACTTATATTTGTAAAGAAGGCCCGGTCTTTACGGCTGAGGAAATAAGCAAGATGCCCGATGAATTCTGAAGAAGTAACAATCATATCTATAGTAGGAAAGAAGAATGCAGGCAAGACAACACTCATCAGAACACTCATTCCAGAACTAAAAGAACGCGGACACAGAGTAGGAACCCTCAAATACAACATCAAAGAGTTTAAGATCGATCACGAAGGTAAGGACACATACAAGTACTATCACTCAGGAGCAGATTCAATCGCCCTTACATCACAAGACGAGATCGCCGTCATCAAGAGGGTGACAGACCCACCCGGGATAAGTGAAATTATCACAAAATATCTTAATGATGTGAATATTGTATTTGTAGAAGGGTACAGAGGAGAGGATTATCCCCGGACAAAAGACGCCGAGGACTTTCCCCGAATCAAAATAATAGATTCAAAAGAAGCAGAAACAGACAGGAACGATCCGGACAACGAGATAATACTTATAAGGGAAGACCTGGAAACGAAACGCTTTTCAACAGAAGACACAAATAAAGCCCTGGATTTTATAGAAAATATTATCAAAAGAATTTAACTATGAAAAGGTGTGTGGTGTTTTTGAGGTGAGAAAAAATCTTTAAGCCTTTTCATAATGCTCTGATCTTGCACAGGCGCCGCAATCAGGACAGCCATCAGTAAAACAATCAGGAGTAAATTCCTGCTCAAGAGATTTCTTTCTCTCGCTTGCCAGGAATTCCTTTATAATACCACTGCTGAGATGATCCCATGGAAGTATCTCTTCTTCACCTCTTTCTCTGTACAGGTAAGGCTTTTCATTAACTCCTGCCTTTTCAAATGCACTTACCCATTTATCGTAATCAAAAAAATCATCCCAAGCGTCAAATCTGCAGCCATCCTGCCAGGCCTGAAGGATCACTTTTCCCAGCTTCCTGTTACCGCGTGCAAATACTCCTTCCAGTATACTCCTCTCCGGCTTGCTGAATTTGATGCGAATTCTCCTATGCCTGATCTTGCTCATTATCATGCGCCTTATATCTTTTAGTCTTTCCAATGAAACCATTGGTTCCCATTGAAAAGGGG
>Ga0187833_10004569_pt1 | contig 13471 bp, 12 predicted proteins | sample ETNtaG_37_FD_167968 | JGI IMG/M metagenome (GOLD analysis project Ga0187833, IMG submission 167968) | Marine microbial and viral communities from oxygen minimum zone, Eastern Pacific Ocean - ETNP2014_SV_400_PacBio MetaG (Illumina Assembly) | ecosystem: Environmental > Aquatic > Marine > Hypoxic... | reverse complement strand
CAATAGGAATTCAACAAATTAAAAAATTAAAAAACAAGGTTAAAAGAAGACAAAAAATTGCATTAAAATTAACTAAGGCGCTAAATAAGCTACCAGGCATTAAAACTCCAAAAATCCAAAAAAATTGCACACATGCGTTTTATATTTATGCATTGTTAATTGATGAAAAAAAAATAAAAGTAAAAAAAAATAAAATTTATGATGCTTTAGTAGCTGAAGGTTTAGATAATATTTTAGACAAATACTTTAATCTTCATTTACTTCCAATGTATCAAAAAAAATTTGCTTATGGGAATAAAGGATTTCCTTGGACCGCAGATTTTGCAAGAAAAAATATTAACTATAAAAAAGGAATATGCCCTAATGCGGAAAAACTGAATAAAGAAAAATTAATTTTATTAGAACTTTGTGTGCATGAATATTCAGAAAAAGAAGTAGATTTAGTCATTAAGTGTTTTGAAAAAGTTTGGTCAAACCTAAAATATTTAAAAAAATAAAAAACTAATTAGCTTTTTGCCAAACTATAATTGAAAAAGGTAGTAATTTATTCGTTCCAAATACATCTTTTTTTTCAAGTATTATTTTTATTTTTTTCATTTTTTGATATTTTTTTAATATTGAAAGTAAATTCATACTATAATCATTTTTGATAAAATAATTTTTTATTCTTTGATTTCTTTTTGAATTTTTTAAAAAATGTTCATAAATTGGTTCAAAATGAATCACATAAATTGGATTTAACTTTAAAATAGATTTAAGAAATTTGTCTGTAAGTTTTTTTTTATAATGTATAGCATAAGAAGTAAAAACTAGTGTTTTTTTTGGAATTCTAATATTGCTGATTTCACCATTATAAAAATCACAAGTACATCTATCTATGCTTATATTTTGTTTAGTTTTTTTATAACTTACTAGCAATAAATTTATCAAATTAATTGCATTTTTAGAAATATCTAATAAGTAGAATTTTTTTTTTTGAAAATCTTTGATTTTAACAAGTTCTAAAGATTTTGAGCCATATCCACATCCTAATTCAGTTATTCCATTTGAATTTTTATAAAATTTTTTTATGGTATTTACCATAATTTTTTTTTCTTTTCCCAAAGCTGAAATATCTTTCTTTGTTTTATAAAAAAATTTATCAACATCATGTAAAGATGGATTTTTTTTTTTGAAATAGTTAAGAGCTAAAAAATATTTTTCTTTATCAAATTCTCTTAAAACTTCTTTTTTATTTTTAATTTTTACCATTTATTAAGAATAACAAAATGGTTCTGATACAGCTGAATTAACAAATTTTGAATTTCTTGATAATCTATTGCTTATACTTTTTAAATTGTCTCTTACATATTTATCTAAATTAGTATTATATTTAATTTCTAAAGTAATATTAGAATAATAGTTTTTTAATATATTGGCATCTTTATTGTAGTTTAATGATTTACTTTGCAAATTATAATCTACGGTAGCTCTTACAAGTCCATTATTTGATATAAAATACTCTCTATCATAGTGCGTAGTTAATAAAGGTAAAATTATCTTTCTAAATTTAAATTTATTATTAATTAAATCTTTAATTTTTTCTAAATTATCATATCCAATTATAGATAGATTATTTAATTCTTTTATTTTTAAAAAAGTCTTTTTAGTTTCAAATCCTTTTTTACTTTTTATTTCAAAGTTTGGATCGGTAAGTATATTTTTTACACCATACCATCTAATTCTATATTTCTTTTTTTCACTTACACCATCTAAATTTTCTCTTATAGAGGAATAGTTTTGGTCATCAAAATATATTGAATTTACTTTCCTTTTCTCATATTGAAAATTAAATAAAAATTTTGATCTAAGCAATGCATTAATAATAAATAAGACGTTGGTGCTATTAAAGACCCATTTTCTTTCATATCTTTTTAACTTATTTTGCATCATTAATTAATTGATTTATTTAATAGTTCTAAATTTTTTTGATAAATAACTTGTATGATATTTTTAGAAACTCTACCAACAGGTGAATTTTCTAAAAATATTTTTGAGTCATCATCTATAATCCATTTTTCATGAAAATCTTTTACATTGATATTAGTTAAAAACATTTTAGCATTCTCATATTCAAATTTTTTATTATAAGAAGCGAATGGTAATTTTACATCTTCCATAAAAATATTTTTACCATTTACTGTTGAGCCATCTTTGCTAGCGATACCCACATATGATTTTTTTGCTTTTAGGTTATCAATATTAACTTTTGAATTTTCTCCAACACTGACTAACTTGTCATTAATATTATCAAAATTAATATTTTTAATGCTGACTATTGATCCAGAAAAATCAATTGCATCGTTACCAATATTTTTAAATAAAGCATTATTAATTATTCCATTGCTAAAATCTAAATCGATTGAATCAGTTGAATTTTCAATAAATTCAATATTTTCAATAATAAATTCAGAGTTAATTATATTGATTGCATCCTCAGAGTTAATTTGATTAAGAACAATATTTTTTAAATCAATATTAGTTTGATGAAAATTTATTGAGCCTAAAATAATATGACCATTATTAGATTTTTCTAAATTACTTTTTTTTAAGCCATTTAAATAGGAAAAATTAACATGACTAAAGAAAGATTTTTCTTTTGGTCCAGTAATTATTAGGCCACCCCCGTAATTATCAAAATTTCCACTAATAAATATTTTTTCTTTTTCACTTCCTTCAGCAATCCAAGGTGAATGTGACAGAATAAAAGCGTTATTAATCAAAGATATATTTTGCCCAGGTTTAATAATAACTTTTTTATTTTTTGGTATGAATAGATTTTCATTTATAATTATTTTATCTGATATTAAATAAAACTCATTATTAATTTCTTTAAAATATTTGTTATTTAATTTTATATCTATATCTGTAAAATTAGAAGATTTGTGATTAGAATTTAAATGACTAATTTCATTAATAAATATTTCTTTTTGTACTTTATCATAAAATCTAAAATGTGTGCAGTTAAGCTTATCTATATTATTGTCGATTTTAATTAAGGTATTTTTATAAATATTCAATTGTTTTTCAATTATAAAATTTTTTGATTTTGTTTTGTCAGCGCTAACACAAGAAATATCTTTAAGAACAATATTAGTCAAAGTACTATAAGGCTTACATTTAAAACAGTTTTTGAAAAAAACTCTAATTAAGTAATCATTTTTTTCTCCTCTAATAACTTGTACATTTTTATTTAATGAGTCAGTTCTTTGTCGTAAAATTTTTACTCTATGATACAAATCTTTTTCTGAAAAATAATATAACCCAGGTCCAAAATCATAGTCATTTGCATAAAAGAAATAATCTGAATAAATAAAAGAATTTATTTTTTTTATTTTTTTTTCTCTAAGTTTTAATAAATTATTTAAATATTCTGCCGAACTTATTTTAATTAAATTATCTCTATATTTATTATAGAAATTTTTGTTCAAATCTTTATTGTTAAAAAAAAATTTTTCTGTCCACCACCCTTTTTTTTTATCAATTAATAAATCATTATCAAATGTGGTATTATATTTATGATAATTTGGTAGTGCTCTTTGTCCATCAAAAGGAATAGGCTCAAAAATTCCATTAATTGGATTGTAATATAATCTTAAAGTTCCGGGGCTTAATGCATGGTAAGTATAGGTCGCATCCATAATAGCAAAAAACTTAGCGAACTTATCTAAATCAAAAGTTTCCTCTATAGACCTTTTCCCATTAATAAAATCCCTAAGTTTTTGGGAGGCTACTTTTAGTAGTGAAATATTTTCTTCTCTATTCCAATATTTTTTATTGTAAATTTCAAAAAACGGATCATTTTGATTTACTTTAAAATTGGTTGAGTAATTAACCATGTTATCATCAAAAGCGAAGATTGGGCCATTTCTTCTACTGTTTCTTTCAATCAATTCTTTACCAAAACTTTCCTCAAGTACATATAAACCTTGACTAGCCCCATTTATATGAAGTTTTATAAACTCATATTTTATTTTTATAAGGCCTAAATCACCGGCCATTTCATGAAATAACCATTCATGAATATAATTTCTAGCTCTTGGTTTTTGTAAGGAAAATTTATTTAATCCAAGAATATAGTTATTTTTTTTCAATTCTATTTTGTATGAAGACTTACTTTTTTCTTCAAAATGTAATTTTCTCTCTCCTTTTAACCTTAATGTTGCTTTTGATTTTTTATTATTAAATATTAGAATTCCTTTAACTTCTGGTATATTTTCTGAATTTCCTAAGGTTCCATTATCTATTGCTTTTTTTCTATAATTTTCAACTACTAAAATATCTTTAAAATTTATTTCTAAGTCAATTTTTTTAATAGAATAAAAATTACTTTTAATTGCTTTCCATCCAATATCAAAAATATAAATATATTCAAATCTTCCAGCTCTTGAAAAATGGTCTAATACTTGGAAAGTTTTTTTTTTAAAATATGAAGAGGTAAAAACAAATACAAAAAGAAGAATGGCTATAGATAAAGTTGATAGAAAATAAGCAAATAAGAATTTGTTAAAAAAAAAAATTTTTTTTTTAATTTTAGACTTTTTTATAAAAATCATAAACTTAAGTCATTATTACGAGCAACTATAATTTTTGAATCTTTGTAATTTTTTTTAATTAGGTTAGTAATACTAACAAGTTTTTCAAAATTTATAACTTTAATATCCAAATTTATATTGGTATTTTTAATAGTTCTTGACATAGATACAAATTTTATTTCTTTTGATACTTTTTTAACTTTTTCAATGATCTCATTAATTTTAAGATCTGAAATATCTTGATTAATAATAATTGCTAAATTTATTGTATCTATGTAATCAATTTTTTCTTTTTTAGAAATTAATGTATAAACGTATATTATTATCAGTGAAAAAATAATTCCCACTATTGTGATTTGCAATTGGCCAGCACCACATCCAAGACCAGCGGCTATAATTAGAAACAAATAAACAAGTTCTTCAGGTTCTTTTATTGCTGCCCTAAATCTTACAATTGAAAGCGCCCCAACTAGCCCAAGAGATAGTGCTAAAGAATTCTTCACGATCATAATTACTATACAAGTAGTTACACCTAAAATTATAAAAGTTTTTGAGAAATTAAATCTATTAGAAAGAGTTGATGAAAATCGAATATAAAATATTTGAATTAGGAAACATAGAAATGCTACTGTAAGTAAGCTTATCAAAAAAGTTGTTAAGTCTATTTGTATAGCTTCATTTCTAAAAAATTTTAAGGTTTCTTTATTCATTTTGTTTTCGATCTATTTTTATATGATTTAATGTTAATATCAAAATATAATAAAATAATATTTTAATTTTATTTATTGTTTATTTATAGCTTTGCTCCTTTAAGATCAATTTTTCTAATTTTTGTTTTTTCTAGACTCACTCCTGTTAAATCACAGTCTTTTAAATTAGCTCCCTTTAAATCAGTCTCTATCAAAATTGCACCTCTTAAATCTGATTCATTTAAATTTACATTCTTTAAACTTGCATTCTGAAGGTTTGTAAATCTTAAATTTGCATTATCAATTTCAGCAAACAAAAATTTGGCATCTATCATTGTTGAACCACTTAAATTAGCATAACTTAAATCTACATTTCTAAGATTTGCTCCATTTAAATTTGCTTTTTTCATGCTAGTATTTCTTAAAGTTGTTCCCAAATTTGAACCTCTATTTAAAGCTCCTTGTTCAAGATTTGTATTTCTAAGGTAAGAAGCTCTTAAAAAACTATCACCCAAGTTTAAACCGATAATATTTATGGGGCCAAGATTAGCTTTACTTAAATCGGCTCCATCTAAATTTGTCCAATTTAAATTAGCTCCTCTTAAATCTGCTTTATGTAAGTTTGCTTTATTTAAATTTGCTTTATCAAAATCAGCTCCTCTTAAATCTGCATTACTAAAATCTGTTCCACTTAAATTTAAACTTCTCAAATCCATACCCTTTAAATCTATATTTTTTAAATCACAGTTTACACAATCTAAACGGTTCTTAACTTTTTCAAAGTCACTTTGATTAAATGAATTTGCAGAAGTAAAAATCAAAATGAAAAAAAAAGAAATAAGTATTTCACTTTTTATTTTTTTAATGAAAATCATTTAATTGATCTATTTTTTCTTTTGTTTCAGTCGACATTTCCATTTTATATGCCAAAAACCACATCATTCCAACCCCAAGAATCCAAAGCAAAATTTGCCAAGCCCATATAGAAGGTATTTTAAAAAGCCAACTATTTTTATCATTTGGAATTCCAAATATATCATTACCAATTATTGCACCTGGTCCGATTGCAAAAAAGAACCAGCTAAACACAAACAATATAGTTATAGAAAATTTTAAAATTTTTTTAGAATTAGGAAAAGGTGCATGATAATTTAAAAAATCATGATATTTTTTTTTATGCAATCTTTCCTCAGTTTTTTGTGTAAATATTGATATCAAAACTGTAACAATTAAATTAATTAATATACCCCAGAAAGCAGAATATATAGTGAAGGGCCAAACTCCCCAAGGAACAATATCGCTTAAAAATACCTGGCCAATATTATCTGTAACTAAAACACCTAAAATTCCTGCTAGCAAACCCCATGACACCCCATGTTTTGTTAACCAAGGAACATAACAAATAGCAATAAGTGGTATACACATTTGAAAACCAAGTGGAATAGTTACACTACCAAGTAAAATTAAAAAATCCTCAGAAAATGAAATAATTGTTAAAGACAGTAAAACAATAATAAATGAAAATATTTTAGCAATAAACTTTTGTTCATTGTCATTTGTGTGAGTTTTAAAATATTTATTATATATATCTCTAGTTATTATTGATGATCCAGTTGATATGAGTAAAGCCCCTGTTGATTGCATTGCTGCTAAAGCGCAAATTGCTAAAAAACTTAAAAACCAAGGTGCAGTGTTTTCGATACTATTAATAAGATAAAGAACAAGATTTCCTTCGCCTCCATTACCAATGGAATTAGGAAGTAAATTTGTAATATTTATTCCTGACTTATTTACAATTTGATCTGCGCCCAAAAAATGGGCCGCCATTCCCTGTATTATTGAAAACAAAAATAAAGCTATACCAATTATAAATGCTGAAAACCAAACTTGTTGTGGAGCAAATGGCTTTGGATCTTTGCTTGAAAAAACTAGCATTGAAAAAGCAGGCGAAGATTGAATTCCCATGAACCCCAAAACATAAGTTAAAATCATTACTCCAGTCCATATTCCACCAACTGGCGTTGCCTTTCCTATTCCTGGGGTTAGCTGTACAATATCTGGAATTGCAAAATAGGCAGAATAGTTATCCGTTGGAGATTTATTCCATCTTGTTCCTTCAAGTTGTGAAATATTTGCCAAACTTTCATTAAAAATATTCCATCCACCAATTAGTTTAAGTGTAATAAAACCAATAGAAATAATTCCAATCCAAATAAGAAAAGATTGAAGTATACTTAAGTAAGCGACCGATCTTAATCCTCCCAAAATAACGTAAAGCAATAATATAAATGCTAAAACCCAAGTTGTAATATTTAAATTTAAAACATCATTTGATAAAAAATTGAATAATTTTCCAGATGCCGCTAACTGTAAACCTAAAAAAGGTATTGAAAAACTTAAAGCTATAATAATTGTAAGAATTCTAATCATTTTACCTTGAAAATAATCAGCAAACATTTCAACAGGCGTGGTGTATCCAAAACGCTTACCAAGAATCCATTGTCTTTTGAAAAAAAGAATACCTGCAAAAGGTATAACTATTACGCAAAAAGAAATATATGCAGCTTGAAAACCATCTCTAAAAATTAACCCTGGTAGAACCAAAAAGACAGAACCAGAAAAAGAAGCCGCAGTAGCAGTAAATAAAAATAATAATGCTGGTAATTTTCTTTCAGATATAAAAAAATCTGATGCAGTTTTGTTATTTGCAGATACTTTAAATCCTACATAAATACAATATGAACAGTATAAAGTTAAAAAAATTAAAATCCATACGAGTTTAATTGTCATAAGATATATTAATTTAATAAACTTTTACTTCCAGTTCCAAATATAAATTACCCAAAGCAGTTCCAAGCTGTCCACTGCTTCCTGTGATAAGTACAATTTTATCTTTAAAATTAAAAATTTTGTTTATGTGCGTCATGTTTTGAAATATCTTTCTTTAATTGTTTTAACTATCTCATCAGTGCCAGTCATATTTTTATTAAAGCAATGATAATTATTTATAAATTTATCGTAATTTTTTATTTTTTCATTCATTAAAGATAATAATTCTTCTTTTTTTAAATCAAAATCTTTTAATGTATTTAAATGTAAGTAGCCAACTCTTTTTGGATAAGATTTTGCATGCGCCTTTTCATTTTCAGACATATAATCAGATTCTAAACCTATAATTTTTTTTTTAGTAAAATAGCATCTGTTACAGCGCTAGAATCAAAGGCTGTAACTATAAAAGATTGGTAAATATATTCTCTAGTTTTATATTTTAATACTTGAAAATTAGGAAAATGTTTTTTGTGTTCTTCTAAATTGTAACCTGGATGAATTGTTACAATTACTTCTTTTTTATATAGTTTAGATAATTTTTCTAAAAATTTATTTAAATAGAAATAGTGTAACTTGATTTTTTCCTCCGGCCATATTCCTCTTAATTCTAATTCGTGTCGATGATTTAGAGATGCATCAAGATGTACAATATAATCTTCTGAAATTGGAAGCTTGTTTTCTAAAAAAATATCATATGACCTGCTGTTAACTAATTTTATTTCTTTTGCAAACAGCAAACTTTTTTCATATAAAAAATTACTAAATTTTCCTTTTTTTATATTTAATAAATGATCTTTATTACTTAAAAATCTAATCTCCAATTTTGGGACTATACCAAAATTAGATAAAATAACCGTAAATTTATTGAAGAATGTTTGAAAGAAATGAAAAAGTATAAATCTAATAAAATTTTTAAAACTATTAAGTTGGAAAATTCTACCAGAGGATCCAAATACTCCAAAATTGCTTATCTGAACTTGTTTAATTTTATATTTTTTTAATAGATAATAAATTTTCAAATACCAAAAGTGTTTACCAAAGTTATTAATTACAAATAAATCTTTATCTTTTAAAAATTCTGCAAAATCTTTCTCGTTTTTAGGATCAAATAAAACAAAATTTTCTGGTAATCTATCAATTTTTTCACTTAATTTATAATTTTTATTTTCAGAATAAATTTTTGCAGCCAGATTTGGAAAAAATCTAATGTTAAAAGAATTAATTATATAAACTTTATCAAAACTTTTGGATAATCTTTCATAGAAAAACTCCCAAGTATGTAAATGACCTTCTTCGAGTGTTGCAAAGTCAGCAATAATAGATAAATATTTTTTCTTCATATACTATTAAGATTTTATCAACTTTTAAGAGTAAGAAAAAGGCGCTTTGAATGCCGAATTAACAAATTTCGAGTTACTTGATAATCTCATGCCAATATTTTTGGAGTTACTTCTAACGTAATTATCCAGATTAACATCATATTTAAGTTCTAGAATAATATTCCAGTAATAATTTTTAGATATATTATTATCTTTATTAATACTTAGAGCTGCACTTTCTATATTATGGTCTAGTGTTGCTCTTATAAGATCATTATTTGAAATAAAATAATCAGTTAAGGTTATATTTTCTGATGCTGTTTTAAAACTACAAAATAAATAATAAGATAGGTATAATGCTAAACAAATAGGCAACCATATAATTTTTACTGTCATAATTAATTATAATTCATTATAGTTTTTTTTTAAACAACAAATTTATGAAAAAGAATACAGGTCAAAAAGTTTGGAAAAAAGCAAAAAAATTAATGCCAGGTGGCAACATGTTTCTTTCCAAAAGACCAGAAAGATTTCTACCTTTGAAATGGCCTACATATTTTTTAAAATCAAAAGGCTGCACTGTTTATGATTTAGATAGAAAAAAATATTATGATATGATCATGGCGATAGGTACAAATATATTGGGATACTCTCATTCATCCATAAATAAATCTGTAACACAAGCTATTAAAAAGGGAACAATGTCAACTCTAAATTGTCCAGAGGAACCTTTGCTAGCAAAAAAATTATTGCAATTACATAAATGGGCTGATCAAATAAAATTCGCTAGAACCGGCGGTGAGGCTAATGCAATCGCAATAAGAATAGCCAGATCTTTTACAGGAAAAGATAAAGTTGCTATTTGTGGATATCACGGTTGGCACGACTGGTATTTAGCAGCCAACTTATCAGGAAAAGAAAAACTCAAGGAACATTTGTTACCTGGATTAGAACCAAAGGGAGTACCTAAAAATTTAAAAAATACAATTTTTCCATTTTCATATAACAATTTTGATGAATTATTAACATTAGTAAAAAAATACGACATTGGAACAATCAAAATGGAAGTTTCTAGAAATTATTTACCTCATAATAATTTTTTATCAAATGTTAGAAAACTAGCTAACAAAAAAAAAATTGTTTTAATATTTGATGAATGTACTTCGGGTTTTAGACAATCTTTTGGTGGTATACATAAATACTTTGGCGTTAATCCAGATATGGCAACTTTTGGAAAAAGTTTAGGAAATGGACATCCTATAACAGCAATAATAGGAAAAAAAAAAATTATGAATTCATCTCAATCAAGCTTTATTAGTAGCACTTTCTGGTCTGAGAGAGTTGGTTTTGTTGCGGCTTTAAAGACTCTAGAAATTATGGAAAAAACACGATCATGGGAAAAGATTACTAAAATGGGAAATTATATCAAAAAGAATTGGAATGATTTGGCAATCAAAAATGGTTTGGAAATTGAAATTCTAGGTATACCAGCAATCTGTAGTTTTAAAATAATTAACAAATATTCAGATTATTATACAACATATATTACGCAAGAAATGTTAGCAAAAGGTTTTTTGGCAAATAATTCGGTTTATGTTAGCACAACTCACAGTAAAAAAATAATTACAAAATATTTAAATGCATTAGATCAGTGTTTTAAAAAAATAAAGCAATGTGAAAATGGTAAAACAAGTATAAAGAAATTGCTTAAAGGCCCAATTAATGAGAAAAGTCTTATAAGACTAAACTAAATTCTCGAAGTTTTTGCAGTCAAATAATCTTTTACTGTATTAATATTTATTCAAAGATAATTTTGATTTTTTAATTCTTATAAAAATTCAAGTCAATAGTTGATTATTTGGACACTCTAAGCTTATATGTATTTACAAAGAAATCAACAAATGTATATTTTGAAGTCTTTAAAATGTAAGAATTTTAACTAAAAAAATTATTTTCTGTGTTTAAAAATTTTAACAAAATGACTGATGCTAAAGATAGATTTAACCTATCTATATTATTTTTATTATTGATTGTTTCTACACTCGTTGAAATGATTGGCATTGGTTCAATTCCAATTTTTGCAATGGTTATATTTGAGCCCAATTTAATAATAGAAAAGATTCCATCTTACTTCAATTTTGAATTTATTTTAGAAGTTGATAAAAAAAAACTGACTTTATATTCATCAATGATCATTTTATTTATTTTTTTATTAAAGAACATATATTTAGGTTTTTTTAATTATTTTAATGTATATACCATTCAAAGGATAAGATCTAACCTTTATAACAAAATGTTTAATAACTATATTCAATCAAATTATGAATTTCATATAAAAAGAAATCCTGCAGATTTGATAAGAAACATAACAACAGAAGTTAGCAAAGCTGTTCATTATATGATGAGTTTTATTCTTTTAATTAAAGAGTCCTTGATTATGATAATGATATTTCTATTGCTATTAATCGCAGATACCTACGTTTCAATTTTTATATTTTCAATATTAGGTTTTTTCTCTGTAATTTTTTTTATTTTTACAAGAAAGGGATCAAAAATACGTGGAAAAAAAATCCAAGAATATTGGGGCAAACAAATTAAGGTTCTTAATCATGCATTAGGATCGATTAAGCAAATCAAAATTTTAAATAAAGAAAATTTTATGTATGATTTATTTAAAGATAATACAGATATTATTGTGAAATATGATTTTATACAATCTTTTCTTGTAACTTTGCCAAGACTTTTTTTAGAAACTGTTACTATCTTAGCTGTTGTAACTGTTTCTATTACATTTGTTTTTTCAGATAGATTAATTGAAAGCTTCGTTCCTCTTATAGTTTTGATCACAGTATCAGCTGTTAGATTGATTCCAAGTTTCAATACCATATCATCATCATTAGCTACAATTAAATATCAAAAACCTTCATTTGACCTTATTCTCAAAGAATTAGAAGATATGAAAAAAATAATTTCCAAAAATCAAATTTTTCATTCAAATAAACTTGGAAAAAGAAATATTAACTTTAAGAACTCTATAGATATAAAAAATTTAGTTTATTTTTATCCAGGAACAAAAAAAACCATTATAAACGATATTTCTTTTAGCATTAGTTTTGGCGATGTAATAGGTTTTGCGGGGGAATCTGGCGAAGGTAAAAGTACGCTTTTGGATTTAATAACAGGGTTATTAATACCATCCAAAGGAAAAATTCTTGTTGATGGATACGATATAAATGAAAGTTATAATAACTGGCGGTTACTGATGGGATATGTACCACAAGAAATTTATCTTTTGGACGATTCAATTAAAGCAAATATAGCTTTTGGAGCAAAAGATGAAGAGTTCAACCAAAAAGATTTTGAAAAAGCTTTAGAATTAGCTCAATTATTTAAATTTGTTGAAGGTTTACCCGAAAAAGAAAATACGTTTGTTGGTGACAGAGGGATCAGATTATCTGGGGGCCAAAAACAAAGAATAGGCATAGCAAGATCATTATATTTAAAACCAAAAATATTAATTTTAGATGAACCTACTAGTTTTTTAGATATTAAAAATGAAAATTTAATTCTAAATGATATCTATAAGTTAAGAGAGACAATTACTGTAATAATCATCTCTCACAGATTTGGCGCCTTAAAAAAATGTAACAAATTATTCAACATTCGGAATGGAAAAATAAAACCAATTTCAAATTATAATGATTTAATTTAGATTTTTATAAATTTTTTAATATTCTTCTAAAAGATAGAAAGATCTTTTTTTAATAGAGTTTTTGCCTTCCGCTCAAGTAATAGATTACAATGTTTTGCTAATATTCCTCCTCCAGGATTTTTTATACAAATGCTAATCTTTGTAAATTTTTCAACTTTCTTTATATTTTTAAAAGCATAAATACTTTTGCTCTGAGAATTGATAATTGGTAGATACTTTGCTTTTAAAGAAGAAGTTATTGATTTGAATTCAATACGACTTACTAAAATATTACATTTTTTTTATTATGTTGCTAATAAGCAAGCAATAGCGAGTCATTTATACCCTAAAATGTACTTGGAATGAGAT
>Ga0187833_10004567_pt1 | contig 13472 bp, 9 predicted proteins | sample ETNtaG_37_FD_167968 | JGI IMG/M metagenome (GOLD analysis project Ga0187833, IMG submission 167968) | Marine microbial and viral communities from oxygen minimum zone, Eastern Pacific Ocean - ETNP2014_SV_400_PacBio MetaG (Illumina Assembly) | ecosystem: Environmental > Aquatic > Marine > Hypoxic... | reverse complement strand
TCAACTGATGTATAATGATATGTCTAAACCTGCAATTCCTTTAGAAAGTGAAATTGATCCAAATGAATATTTACTAGGACCTGGAGATCAATTACACATTGTTGTTACATCCTTGGAAAATAAAATGTTACCGGGGCAAGAATTTGATCTTTTCATTGCCGAAACAATTGAATATTATGAGTTTGTCGGGCCGGTGGGTGAATTGACGCTACCCTCCATTGGTCAATTTTCAACTGTGGGAAAAACATATCAACAGATAAAAGATGAAATCATTTCTGCCGCTTCAAAAAAATCCTATAAAAAAATCCATACAACTGTGCGGTTGGCTTCAATTAGAACATTCAAAATACAAGTTTTAGGTGCTGTAGAAAAGCCTGGTTATGTTGTGATGTCACCTGTAAGTCGAGTCATAGATGCTATTATAAAAACAAAAGGTGTTCAAAAATATGGCAGTAATGAAATTGTTTATTTGAACCGGAATGAAAAAAAACAAAAATTATCTTTGAAAGATTTTTTACTAAATGGCGACTTATCGCAAAATCCTACCTTGTTGGAAGGAGATAAAATTATCGTCCCTTTCGTTGAATCTATGAAAGCAGAAGAATCAAATTTAACAGAATATAAAACGACTCAGATTATTGTTCATGGGTTCGTTCGAGGACCCCGAAGTTTCTCTTATAAACCAGGGTATAGAGCAAGTGATTATATTGCTATGGTTGGAGGTGTATTGAATATTGGTAGTGAAAATAATACAATCATTTATAGAGCAAATGGTTCAGAACTACAAAGTGCTTATGATGAGTATGTTGAACCAGGTGACGTGATTGTTGTTCCAGAAAGTTTTCGCAGCAGATTTTTTGGCAATATCAGTATTCTTCAAACTGCAACTGCAATTGCAACACTTATTCTAACCTATCAAGCAGCGACAAAAGGATGATGATAAAATTAACACCTCATGAAAAAAAAATTCTGGATCTGATAAAAGAATATCCAGATGTTATTAATGATCCTGAAAAACGAAAGACAGTTGCGGAACAACATGGACTATCCGAAAAAACGTTTCGCAATCGCATTGGTGATTTGAAAAAATATGGTGTTCTACAACCAAAAACTGAAGAAGGGAGAGTACCAGAACCAAAGACAAAAATAACAGCCTCTGTTAATGAAATTAATCTACTTGATTATTTCAATATTTTATGGAAATGGCGTAAGTATATTGTTATTAATGTTATAGTGATAACATTTCTTGCTGCAATTATTTCACTTATTATGCCAAAAATCTTTAAGGCATCTGCAGTGTTGATGCCTCCTTTAACTGATTCGAGTTCAAGTATATTAGGTACATTATCTGACCTGCCATTTAATAGTTTCCTTTCCCAATCGACTGATGAAACAATGAGTTTTATTGCAATTCTAAAAAGCCGGACTGTAATGGAAAATGTAATAGTTAAATTTGATTTAATTAATTTCTATGCAGTAGAAAATATAGAAGATGCATTTGAAACGCTGACAGATAATATTCAATTTGATGTCGAGGAAGAAGGGACAATCAGAATTTCTGCCTTTGTTGCTACGAGTTGGTTACATCTGGAAGAAGAAGAAGAAATGGCTAAAAACCTATCCGCTGATTTAGCCAATTATTTTGTCGAACAATTGGATATAATTAATTCAAAATTAAAATCTGAAAAAGCAAAGCAACATCGCAAATTTATTGAAAATCGTTATTATCAGAATATAGAGGATCTTGCAAAAGTTGAAGATAGACTTCAGTTGTTTCAGGAGGACCACAATACTGTTGCTCTTCCGGAACAGACTACAGCTATCATTCAGGTTGCTACAGAATTAGTATCTCAATTGTCAATCAGTAAAGTCAAAATATCAATCAGTAAAGTCAAATTAAATATTTTGGAAGAAACACTACCTAAAGATCATCCTGAAATCAAATTATTGGAAACAGAAATTATTTTATTAGAAACAGAAATGATTGGATTAAATAAACAGTTAGAGGAATTGGATTATGGTGAAAAAGAAATAGCTATGATTCCGGGATTTTCAGAAGTCCCGGATTTAGGTCTTGAACTGGGACGATTGATGCGCAACATAAAAGTACAAAACACACTTTATACATTTTTAACTCAACAGTATGAAGAAGCAAAAATTCAGGAAGCAAGGAATACACCAACATTACAAATGTTGGATCAAGCGGTTAAACCAATAAAACGCAATGCTCCAAAACGAACTTTTATTGTAATAATAAGTTTTGCCCTGGCATTTTTAATGTTGTCTATTTCTGTGATTATACTTGAAAATTTTAAGGTCTTTAATGACTAACAGCATCATAGAAATATAATTTTTATACGCTACTGTGTTTACCACACCTTACTTGATTATTATTGTAGGAACAAGACCGGAGGTCATTAAAATGGCTCCATTGTACCATCGATTGATTTCCGAATCCTACCAAATTGAATTATTAGTAACAGGGCAACACGGAACAATGCTGAACCAAAGTCTAAGTATTTTTGATTTAATTCCTACATACAATCTAAAAGTTATATCAAATGATCAATCTTTGGTGGACTTAACTTCCAAAATACTCAAAGGAGTATCAAAAATATTATCACAACAATTACCGGATCTAGTTCTGGTTCATGGTGATACGACCACAACCTTGGCAGCCAGTCTGGCTTGCTATTATCAACACATATCGGTAGCGCATGTAGAAGCAGGATTGCGAACTTATGATAAATTTGCACCCTATCCGGAAGAGATGAATCGGCGTATTACAGATCAAATTGCCGATCTGCATTTTGCTCCTACAGCTTTTAACCGTAGTACTTTAATTAACGAAAAAATCCCAGAAGACAATATTATAGTTACAGGTAATACCGCTATTGATGCCTTATTCTGGATGAAGAACAAACTATCGAAAACTGGTTCACATGACCTGGATATCGGATTTAACCTTTACAGAACTAAGTACATTCTTGTAACTGCTCATCGTCGGGAAAATCATTCTGGTGGTATTAATAATATCTGTACTGCTTTAAAGCAGATTGCCCTAAATCATCCTGATATTCCGATTGTATATCCTGTACATTTGAATCCAAATGTTTCTGGTGTTGTTAAAAACGAGTTAAGCAATATTAGTAATATCTTTCTGATTGAACCACAAGATTATCACTTTTTTGTCATTTTAATGATCAATTCCTGGATAATATTGACCGATTCTGGAGGAATCCAGGAGGAAGCCGCGGCTTTGAATAAACCGGTACTGGTGCTTCGCTATAAAACAGAGCGCCAAGAAGCACTACAGGCTGGTACGGTAAGATTGGTGGGCACGGCGGTTGAGACAATAGTTGAAGCCTGTGAAAATTTGATCAATAATCAAGCAGAATATGATCGTATGGCTCATGCAGAAAATCCTTATGGTGATGGCAGGGCATGTGATAGGATCATTTCAGGGTTAAATAGATATTTTTCTAATTTGCACTGCAATGATCAGACTTAAAAAGATTTGCATTATTAGGTGCGTGTTGAGATCTTCTAGGAGGTAATCCTACAATTATTTTTTATGCGTTTTACAGATCAATACAATCAAGTGCAATTAATCAGAGGGGCTAAATGGAATAGCATTTCTATTTTATACCGTCAACTATGGTTTGCTGTTGTAATGTTATTATTGGCACGAATGCTGACTCCCACTGACTTTGGTATTATTGGTATGACTGCAGTGATTATTCAATTTTTTAACATACTTTTAAATTTGGGTTTTGAGGCTGCTATTGTTCAGAGGCCATCGATCACTCGTATCCAATTAACCACCCTTTTCTGGGTTAATATCATAATGGGTAGTTTGCTGGTAAGTGTTGGAATAATATTTTCACCGTTAGTAGGAATTTTCTACGATATGCCGGAATTAAGTTCAGTATTTGCGGCATTAACTATCGTTTTGTTCAGTAACAGCTTCGGACTGGTGCAAAAAGGCTTGATTCTGCGCGAATTTAAATTCAAGCAATTAGCCAAAGTTGAAACAGTATCAGCAACGATTGCTGGCCTGACGGCGTTGCTGCTTTCATATTACGGTTTTGGTTTTTGGAGCCTAGTAGTTCAGCAAATAGCAATTTCAGTAATTAATGTATTGGGTTTTTGGCTGATTTCAAGTTGGCGACCCAGTTTGATTTTTAAATTGAATAATCTAATTGAAATTACAAAATACAGTATCAATGTCTTCTATTTTAATGTATTAAATTTTTTCACAAATAATATTGATGTAATAATAATTGGAAAATTAGTTGGCAGTGAACAGCTAGGTTGGTATCTCATGGCTTATAATATAATATTTCGACCGATTCAGCAGTTGTTAATCATATTTCGCAAATCCCTTTTCCCCGTTATTTCACGGCTCCAAAATGATTTGGTCTCATTTCACAATTTATATATCGATGCTGTGAAAAGCCTGTTTATCGTAGTTGCACCTTTACTTTTGTTGATCATTTATCCGGTATATATCGGTTTGCCGATATTATTGGGATCTAAATGGATTCCAGCCTTTCCATTCATAGTAATGCTGTGTTTTGCAGGTTTGCGAGTTTTAATCGTCTCACCGGTAGGTATTATCTTTCTGGCAACTGGTCATCCCCAGTATCAGTGGAAACTATCACTTTTTTTAGTTTTACCCTTTTCATTACTGGGTATGTGGCTGGGGTATATCATGTATCATTCAGCTTTTGGAGTAGTATTAATGTATAATATTTTTAATATATTCCTGATAATTCCAGGACTGTATGTAGCCTTTCGGATTATTGCTTTAAGCTTAACCGATTTCTTTCGTGATTTAAGTGATATGAGCCTCATTTTTAGTCTGTTAATACTGGTAAGTGGGTTGAGTTTTCTCTTTGATTTGTATACTAACATATCGAGCCTGATAATATTTATTATTCACACGGTGATAGGAGTTTTTGTGTACTTTAACGCTGTTATTACAAAAATGCCATCAAACATTGCGAGTAGTTTCAGAGAAGGTTTAAATAGCTAAATAGATACATAATCAAATATTAGGATTGTAGATGTTTAATCAGATAATGAACAGACAAAGTCAGGGTTTTTGATTTGAAAATCGGACTTATTGGATTGGCATTGCCGCCAATTATGGGTGGTGTGGAAACCTATAATTGGGAGCTTGCACGTCATTTAGCACGCCTTGGAAATGAAGTACATCTTCTAGGGGTTAAGAATTATAAGGGAATCATAAATCCTGCATATGAAGTTATTGAAGATGTTCATATCCATCGCGTATCTGGATCAATTTCTATAAAGCATTACAACTTTTGGGAATTTTCACAATATCGTTTATCAAAAAAGATCAGAAAAATTAACAGGAAATCACCATTTGATATCCTACATGCACAAGCAGTATTTCCTCCAGGTTTAGCAGCCTTTTTAGCAGCTTCAAACATAGGTGTACCTTATGTAATTACTTCTCATGGTATTGAAATAATGTTATGGAGCCGTAACCTCCTATACTTGAAATGGCGGAAATACTTTATCCGTAAAATATTCAATCAAGCATCAGCTGTGATTGCAGTAAGTGATGAATTAAAGAACTTGAGCATTGAAAATGGGGCAGCCCCAGAGAGGGTGATTACCTATTCTAATGCCACTGATTTAGAACGTTTTAAACCAGGGATTAATGGGGAACAATTGCGACAACGTCTGGGATTTAAAGCAAATGATGTGGTTGCCCTTAGCCTGCGTCGACTTGTACCCAAGAATGGCGTTCAATATCTAGTGGATATCGCTAAAATAGTACATTCGCAAAACAAACAGATTAAATTTTTAATCTGTGGAGACGGCCCTCTTTTAAAAAGTATGAGTGAGCGAGTTTCAGCATTTGGCTTAAATGATCAGTTCAGGTTCATGAAAACCATACAAAATAGTGAGGTCCCAAAATATATTGCTGCAGCAAACGTCGCGGTCTTTCCATCTTTGGCCGAGGCAACCAGTATTGCATGTCTGGAATGCATGGCTATGGGTAAACCCGTTATAACCAGTAATGTTGGTGGATTACCAGAAATTGTAGAGCATCAGAAAAGTGGTGTTCTGGTAGATTTTATTAAGACTAACTCATCATTTGTAGATTATGGCTTACCAACTATAGTGATCGAAGAATTTGCGCAACATCTGGTGGCACTGGCAACCGATAATGAACGATGCAGAATAATGGGTGAATATGGGGCTCATTATGTTAGAAAAAATCATACTTGGGATCGCTATGTATATCGAGTTATTGAATTGTATCAGGATAAAATCCAACAATCAGGATGAAATTTAAGCTACAAATATTTTGGCAGGAATCAGGTATGATGCTGAAAGTTTGCATTTTTGGCGTATTGACTATTGCAATTTTGGCAATTACAATTTTCGAGTTTTTTTTGTTTTTCATTATCCTGGCCTTGCTTATGATAGCCGCTGTGATATTTGGTGGTATTCAAAATGGAGTATATATTTTATTACTGTTTATGCCTTTAGTTCCAAGCATTGAAATTGCAGAAATACAAGGTCGAATAGTTGGAATCACCATTGAATATGCCATGATCGTTTTAATTGTAATCTTATGGGTTATTGAAAAATTATTAACCAATGACTATACCATAAAAACATCAAGATCTGTGGTACTTTTTGCACTATTCATTGTGATTACTAGTTTTTCGATTATTAAAGCGAGTATTAGTTTAGGATTAAACGGTATTTTCAATGGGCTTTTACCATATATTGGTTTGTTGGAGCATTTTTTATTATATTTGATTATATATAATGAATTTCAGAATAGACGGCAAATTGAGACAGCTATAAAATTCCTGGTTTTCGGTGCTAGTCTGGCAATCACTGTGAATTTAATCGTACATATCATCGAAGGTGGAGATGCCTGGCGTATGCAATCGGTATTTGATTCTCTGGTTAGGAAGGATGAAGTAGTAAACAATCCTAATAGTTACGCATCGTATGTTATGATATTGGTATTTCTTGGTTTTGCCTACATAGGAAAGAAATTTGGGAATGCTCGTTATGTCTTATTTATTGTGATGGTCCTAGGTATAATAACGATAGTTCTCTCAGGTTCACGCTCAGTATTGTTGGCAGTTGTGGCTGGGGCCATAGTGTATGCGATTATGAACAAACGAATAATGCCAGTTTTTTTATTGACTATCCTAGCTCCATTAACCCTATTGTATGAACAAAATTATGATCGTATAATAAGTATCGGAGAAATTCTATTTTCCAAAAAAGTGTTCATGATATTTTCTAAAATTGATTACAGTCAGATTAATTGGGATCAAATCCAGGTGTCTGGATATGAAGGGTATGGTACTAATATTGTTTCTGGAGCTTTACGATTTGTCCACTGGACTGAGGGTATAAGTATGATCCGCGAGCGACCAATTTTTGGTTATGGGTATCATTTAATAGATAAATATAGTTTTTCAGCCACTTCAGAAAATTATTTTCTGGATATCTGGGTGATGACAGGCATATTCGGCTTGCTAATTATATTATTATTATTTCATAATATGGCGAAGAGCGCTAATTATTTACGACATTCAAATGATGTATATATCAGTAGATATGGAGTTTTCTTTACTATTTATTTAGTAGCAGTGATTGTGATCTGTATGACAGGATCAGTTCTTTTTTCGGCTAAAGTTGCCACTTACTTTTGGGTTTTAAGCGGTTTTTTAAATTCACTGACAAATTATGAAAAAGATACTCTTAGTATCACATGAAACCAAACTCAACGGCGCTCCTCGATCTTTGGTGAGTATTGCTGAAATCCTGAAATCTGATTTTCAGCTAATTTTTCTATTACCATCAGAAGATGGTGAATTGTTGGAGATTTTGGAAAAACACGGCTTTAATTATTATATTATAAAAGAGATAGGATATTTATACAACCGTTGTTGTATTTCACGCATTCTGTTAAATATTAAAATCACACATGCAATTTTTCGTTTAATAAAAACTCAAAAAATAAATATTATTCATCTAAACACGTCCGCATCTCGATTTGCACTCGTTTCGGCGCTATTTGCAAAAATTAAAATTATCTGGTTTGTTAGAGAATATTACCACAAACCTCTAATTCAACTATTCCATTCGGTGCTAATCAGATTTGGTGCAAATAGAATTGTTGTTAATTCTAACTATCTAAAAACTAGGATAGCTATTAAACGAACTAATGTTATTTACAATTCTGTAATGTTACCTCAATCTGAACCATCATCTCCAAAAGATTCAAGGAGTTTACTATTTATGGGACGTGTAACTAAGGATAAAGGTGTTGATGATTTGATTGAAGCATTTCACCTGATTCACGATCATAATATACATTTAGATATTATTGGTTATTGTCCAGACTTGAAATATTATGAACAGAAACTTCAGGATCTAAATTTAATTGGCTGTGTACATATTCATGGTTTTGTCGAGGATATCCATAACTATCTTATGAAATCACGTGTTGTAGTATTGCCGTCCCATCGGGAGAGTTTTGGACGTGTACTACTTGAAGCATTTGCATATAGGAGGCCTATTATTGCTACTAGAGTAGGTGGGATTCCTGAAATAGTAGATTCAACCTGTGGGATTTTAATACAACCCGGTGATAAGAACGGATTGGCTAATGCAATTAGAAAACTTTTGGATAGTGATGAATTAACTCACCAGCTTGGATTAGCTGGTTATTTGAAGTTGACTGCAAAATTCAGTTGGACTGAATACTGTAGAAAAGTGCTAAAAGTTCATAAATATTAGCAACATTATGGAAAAAACTTTTAACTAATTCATTAAACATTCATGATTGTTCCTAGCATTAATCAGAAGACCAATCACCTAGATTTATCTATTATTATTGTCAGTTATAACAGAGCTTATAACCTACTTAATTGTCTATCGAGTATTTTTAAGTACACTCATGGTATTAAATTTGAGATCATAATGGTTGATAATAATTCGACCGAAAATAATGTGGATTTAGTTCGTAGAGATTATCCTGAAGTTAACATTATTGCTAACGATCAGAATCTAGGATATGGGAAGGCGAATAATCAGGGTTTTCAGGTTGCTCATGGTAAATACATTGCCATTATTAATCCTGATATATTAATTATATCAAACATATTTGCTAACTTAGTAATTAGGGAATCAAAACGCATCAAAGATGCATTAATTGGTGTTCAGCATTTGGATTTGGATCACCAATATCTTAGATCTCATTTCAATTTTCCTTCTTTGGGCAGACGTCTTTTAATACTCAGTGACTTAAAGAAAATGATAAAGAAAATCAATAAAATAATATTTAGTAGACATATTGGACAGGGTTTAAAGTATGTTGATTATGTTAGTGGTGCTTTCATGTTTATGCCAAAAAGATTATTCAAAAAGAGTCATGGTTTTGATGAGAATTATTTCATGTATCATGAGGAACTGGATTTCTGTTATAGATTATACATTAAAGGGTATCCCGTTCTACTAGATATAGACAATGTAATAATTAAAGGTGATAGCAATATTGAGCATCCAGGTAATGAATTTGTTTTTATTGAGCGGAATAAAAGCATTTTATATTTTTATAAAAAGCATTATTCACGACTAAATTTGAAATTGCTGATTATACTTAATCTATTCATCTATTTTCTACGCTGGCTATGTTCAGTAAATAAGCAGCATAGAATACTATACAAAACTGTGCTTGGTATAAACTGGACTGAACTCAAGAATCCTACAAGCAAATGAGTTTGATTATTGGTTTATACTGGCTATTAATTTTAGTATTGGTTTATGCTTTTGGCGGCTATCTTCTTGTTTTGCTGTTATACAAACCTTTGAATCTGAAGTATGATGCGAATTACCGACCTAATGTCAGTTTAATCATTTCTGTTTATAATGAAGCAGCGGTAATCGAAAGAAAAATACTAAATACGTTGGAACTAAATTATCCCAAAAACCAATTGCAAATAATAATTGCAGATGATGGTTCTAATGATAAAACAGTTGATATTACGAGTAAATATCAGACCGTAGATTTACACAGAATGGTTCGACAAGGTAAAACCGCTTGTCAGAATGAGAGCTTCAAAGTAGCCACTGGGGAAATAATTGTTTTTAGTGACGCGAATGCCATGTATGGTAAGAATGCTATAATAAATTTAGTAAGAAATTTTGCTGATGAGCGGGTGGGCTGTGTTTGTGGCGAGTTAACTTATACTTCAAATAAAACCATTGAAGGTACTTATTGGTCGTATGAGAAATTATTGAAACGTTTGGAAGGACGTTCTGGCCGGTTGTTGGGAGCAAATGGTAGTATATATGCCATAAGAAAAACAGATTATATCCCTTTGCCAAGTGATGCCATCAGTGATTTTACTGAACCAATCTTGATTTATGGAAAGGGTAAAGATGTTGTTTACGAACCTAATGCGATCGCCTCTGAATCCGCTCCTAAAGAAACGACAGCACGAAAACGAAGAATAATTTTAAGAAGTTTAAATTCGCTTAAATATTTAACACATCTAATGAACATATTTCACAAACGAAGTATCTTTTTCCCATTGTTATCACATAAGTTACTACATTGGATGTTGCCAATAATATTAGGAATGCTATTCATATTAAATTTAAATTTAGTTAATAATGGAGTAATCTATCAGGTAACTATGGTCTTTCAAATTCTGTTTTATTTTTCAGGTGTTTTTCTTGGGTCGGTGAAATATTTTATTCAAGTAAATTTTGCTGCCTTACTAGCATTATTAGATTGGATTAGAGGAAAAAAGATAATAACCTGGACGGTTCTCCGCTAATAATTCATCAATAATCCCAATTTCCCTTCCAATATATTTTCACTGGTATTATAAGCAACGTTTCCAGAAATATACAAAAGCTCTGTCACTCTGTAACGAAAGTTAGTGCCAAAAATTAAATTTTCATTAATGTTTCCCAATAACATGGGTGTATTTTCATCAAGAGATTTATCTCTCAAATTATAGTTATCATTAGGATCCGAGCCAATTCCTGATCCTATTCTCAGATAAGAAAGATTAACAGACAGATACATTTTATAGGTTGGCCACATATTCATTTCTATATATAGTAACTGTGAATTAGGACCTAAGGGAAATCCCAAACCATGTCCAGAAGACGTAAATGTCATAAGTGAATCCTGATGGGTATATACCCACGGACGACTCGCAGTGTATTCGATTCTGAAATCGGGGAGTTTTGGATTTGAAAATGGCACCCAATGGAATCCTGACTGGATAATGAATTTATTTCCCCACCACGGACTGAATAATTTGAACCAGGAAAGTTCATCCAAGAAAAATGTACCATAGAGTGTTAAGCCCGGTTTTGCATTCCAAAGCGCATCAAATGATATAAGAACGTTATCACGATTCCCGAGGCTATGTTCTTCTGACCATAACAGATTTACCGGTAATAAATAGCCCAGTTCAATATTCCTGCGAGCGTAGATCACCATTTCATTGAAAGAAAATGTCAACTTTGATGTTAAATCAAATTCAAATCTTTGAGCAGCAATTTGTTTTTCTTCAATATCGCCTTTTCTGCTTTCTCCGTAAGGGGCCAGAGAACCTATAATACTTTCAGCCCTAATTCGTTTATAATCTTTCGAAAATCTGAGAAATGAATATGATTGAACATTGGCTGATAAAATAGGTGAATGCCGTTTACTATATCCCCAATATATAGGAATTTTGCTGATTTCAGCATTCATGATTGAGTGATCAAATCGCAACGATGCTTCAGATACATCCCAAACCAGCCAGTCTGTATTTTCTTCAAGTAAAATATATCCTTGCTTGAATTCTTTTGGTATCGGAAATGAATCTTTATGTTCAACTCTATATAATGAATATCGACTGAAAAAAGATAAATTGTTATTAAACTGACCAGAAATGGTGACCCTGTCATTATAAAATAATCGCTGAATGGTATCTTGAATATCGACGCTAAACCATTCTTCCCAATCGGTCCAAAATGTAAGTTCTTTGTCTTTGTAGGATAAAAATCTGATTTCATTATTATCTAGATTGTAATCAGAAAAGACAGCTTTTGTAGCGTATTTTAATTGGTTTCGTTGCCAGGGTCCCTTCATTCCATCACTTAATTTTTTGACATCAAATTCCTTTTTGAAATACCGTAACATCTCTCTTTCACTTATTGAAAGGTTTACATTTGAAATCTCTTCTAATGCCTTGATGACTTGATCAACTGAAAATGGTCTTAATCCGGGGTGGATTGTTTTTACATTGCCTTTTGTGTGATAGCGGAATATGAAATCATTAACCGGGTGATCAAGATTAATGGGTGTGTTTTGACCGATCAGTGAGCCCGATAAAAGAAATACAATGGGTAATAGGTATTTTGTATATCGTGTTTGGTCGTGCATGATGAGGAAGTCTACACTTATTGAACATATCTATTCTATAAATTTCATTTACTTGACAACAAAAAATAGTTGACCTAACTTTTACTAACTTCAAAGGAGTTCTATCGCCCTAAATCGTTATCAGTTAGTTGAAACAAATAAGGAATCAACATGAAATACTGCATAACGATCCCCTCATTTCTGGTGTGATCCAGCACATATAATAGAAAGATATTTTTAGATAATTTTCGGTATGCTGGAAACACTACAACATCTGCGTATTCGCTTTCCCCGCTGGGTCATTGCCTGGGGATTGTATTTTACGGATGCAATTTTTGCATTCTTTGCTTTTTACACTCTGTTATTACCAATTCTGAACAAGGGAGGGAATTATTCTCTATTTGAATTGTTCCTAGTATTTACTGTGGGACAAATTTTTATAGGGATCATATTTTTACCTTTGAATTTATACCGTAGTGAACCAACCGTATCAAGATATTACGAAATTCAGCAAATAGTTAAAGTGACCTTTTTTATTGCATTAGTGGCCGTATTTGTAGATGCTTTGACATCAAATGACTGGCCTCTAAATGCCCAGGAAATACTCCGCTATTGGTTTATGCTCTCCATGAGTCTTGTTATTTCAAGATGGATTTTTCGTTCTATTCAAAAATATTTGCTTACGAAAGGGTATGGCCTTCGTAAAACAATTATCGTAGGGATTAACAATCGAGGATTTCAAGTGGCTGATGATATTACTTCCCATATGAACCAGGGGTTTGAATTATTGGGTTTTGTCAAATCGGATGAAGACCCAGAGATAGATGATTTCCATGACATTCGCGTGATTGGACATGAAAAAGATTTGAAATCCATCATTTTGGAGAATCAGGTTTCAGAAGTGATTGTTGCACCAGTGAAATTAGAACATACTCACGTTACACGCATTATCACCCGGGCAAACGGTTCGCCGGTATCTATAAAAATTGTTCCGGACCTCCATGAAGTTATCAGCGGTCTAGCCCGTACA
>Ga0187833_10004565_pt1 | contig 13476 bp, 10 predicted proteins | sample ETNtaG_37_FD_167968 | JGI IMG/M metagenome (GOLD analysis project Ga0187833, IMG submission 167968) | Marine microbial and viral communities from oxygen minimum zone, Eastern Pacific Ocean - ETNP2014_SV_400_PacBio MetaG (Illumina Assembly) | ecosystem: Environmental > Aquatic > Marine > Hypoxic... | reverse complement strand
TTTCTGAATTGTCTGAAACACACCCTTGCTATATTGTCAGGTTGGTGCAGGAAGAACCCAGCTTCCGGGTTGGCTGGCTGGGCGATGGGGTCTTAACCTTCTTAACAACTTTATGAGCAGACTCTACTTAAAACCTACACAGTAAAGAAAAACGGGAGCACGGGTGTGCTGGAATTGAACGATCAAGGGTCCTTGACAGGACTGTCCCAGGAAGGCACCGCCAAAAAGTCCCCGACACACGATGACGCCACGATAGCGCCCTGGACCGTTGATATCAAAGTTGAAGGGGCTTCCGCGCGTATGCTTTGCGAACAGGCGAGAGATTTTATAGTACGCGACTGGCATGGTCTCATACTTATGGAAACCACCCCTCCTGCCGATCGAAAATAGACCCCGTTGGTAGCCCCCGATTCACCTATCAGGTTTACAAAATACTACTGAATTCAAGATGACGCAGATTTGCGCTGGCTGAGGTCTCGATGACGATCTTGTTGCCATTGCTGTTGTTCTGTAGCTGGTTCGCCACTGGAATGAACTGCATTATGGCAACGCGAACACCCAGATTGATGCGCCTCCCCGATCCCCTGACTTGCCCTTGGTATTACTCCATCGTCTGTAGTGCCTGGTAATGTCCCGGATAAAATTGTTCGTCATCCCAAGCACAACAGCCACATACTGCTTCTCGCCCACTTTGTAGGATATAAGACTCGACGTGGGTAGGTCGTCAAGCGCGGCCTGCCACAACAGCTTACCCGTCGCATCATCGAAGGCCTTAAGCGAAGGATCGATGTCACCGGAGAAGACCAGCCCGCCGGCGGTGGCCAACATGCCAGTGGACGGCGGCGTAACCTGATCGGTATTCCACGCAAGTCGCCGATTGGCAACGTCAATGGCCTGCACACGCCCCATCATGCCGTCGTCAAGATCAGGCTGTGGCGCACCGGTAAAACTAACGCCGGTCGTCAGCAGCCTGCCGCCTTTGTCTGTTTCAGTGATCCCAAAGCACGATTCAGTAATCGGCACATACACATAGTTCGTGTCGGGACTGTATGACGTCTGCGGCCAGGCTCGGGCGCCAAACGGCACCGGACAGATGACGCTGGAGTTCTCGGGATTTGGCATTTTCGTAGGATCGATGGTCTTCGCACCCGTTATAGGATCGACCGCAGTGATCACATTCTGCACCCCGGCATCCAATGAGAACAGGAATTGCCCGGTAGCCGCATCCAGCGCATCGAGCATGGCATTCTTTCCTACATTCATAACAGCCTTTACCGTGCCGCCATCCTTAGTGGGCAATTCAGCGATGGTGCGTTCGAACGCCCAATCCATATCCCACTGATCATTCTGCGTGTGCTGAAAATACCAGACCAGTTCGCCCGTATCAGCGTTCAAGGCCACGGTACAATTCGTGTACATGGCTTCGTTGGTGACGCCCTCCTCCTGCGAGGGAACCAAGAGCGGCGCCGTATCATAGGTCGGTGCGATGCCGTAATAGACAAGATTGGATTCGGGATCGTAGGTTCCCTGTTGCCAAACCGAACCACCGTTACGTTCCTCAACGGGAATCCCGTTCCAGGTATTGCCCCCCGGCTGACCTGGCCAGGCGACGGTATTGAATCTCCAGGCCTCCTTGCCGGATTTTCGATCTATTCCAATGATATACGAGCCTTTAGGCACTCTGAATGACAAGGTGCTCTGGATGACTACGTTGCCGGCAATCAATGGCGCGCCTCGCGTCTGGTATTCCCCGCGAGGCACCCCCTCTGAGCCAAGCTCCATGGTGTGATCCCAAACCAATTCACCGGTCCTGGCATTCAACGCGATTACATGCAGATCGGAGGTGGACACGTAGATCCTGTCTTCATGCAGAGAAAGGCCCATCTTCTTGGATGATCGGGGCAGCTCTCGCTTATACCGCCACAACACGGCGCCGTTGGTGGCATCCATTGCCAGCACTGTATCAGGGTAGGCCTGCAGGAACATGACGCCCTGATGCACGACGGGCATGGACATACTCGTGCCCTGGATCAGTGGCGCACGCCACGCCGGCCTGAGCTCCTTTACGTTATCTCTATTGATCTGCTTCAATGGACTGTAACTCTGGCCGTTGTAGGTGCGCCCCCAATGCAGCCAGTCATTTGGCGACGGATTTCGCAGCATCTGATCGGTTACATTGGGAAGGTTTTTCAGCATCGCCGCCTGAGCAGCCGACATTTCGACAGGCACTACCGGATCATATTCCACTCCCTCCAACTTCGGAATGGTCAGCGTACCCAGCGCAGCCAGATCAGCAGGCAGTTTCTTACGGCCCGGTTTGAAATCGTTGGATTTCAGTATAAACGCCAGGATGTTCGCGTAAGTCTCGTCGCCCAGACTTCCCGGTTCTGCAACGGGCAGCGGCGGCATTCGACGTAGATGGAATGACAGTATATCCGCAGACTTGCCACGCCAGCTTTGATCAAAACGAGACCCGGCAAGAGGCGGTACAATGGCAACGCCCTCCAACTCCGGCCCATGGCATTCCACGCAGTATTGCTGGTAAGCCTTGCCGCCCGCCTTTGCTTGAGCTCTGGTAAAGCCCGGTGCTACTTCACTTGTCGCGGCAGAGCTGGCTGACTGCCAAAGGCCAAGTAATAGAAGAACAGCCCAAAGGAACCCGGCACGTCGAATGATTGTCATCAGGAATTATCCTTATGTAGTAGAACAACTTTGAATTGCCAATATATACAGGAATGCAACGATTGGCACATTATCCGATTCGATTGCCTTCGGATACTACAGACAATTGGATACACTTTCTGTGCCAGCTCGGTGAGCAATCGTAATCCACTGTTATATAAAGATTTTTTATAGCCATCGAAATGTTGTATGATGACCGGATGGCGAGAAATACCACCGTGTTAGTGGTTCTAACCACATATTAGCTATCAAGTTGTACCTCCAATTCAATCTTCCGCATGGACTGCGTGAAGAGCTGCTAGAAGGGCTAATCCCATGGCGAATGATCAACATGCAGAAAGACTGATCGGTGAATCCAGATCGTTCCTGGAGATTCTGGAGTTCGTCTCCCAGATCGCCCCTTTGAACAAGCCGGTATTGCTGGTAGGCGAGCGCGGTACCGGTAAGGAGCTGATTGCCGCGCGGTTACACTACCTGTCGCAGAGATGGGATCAAGAATTCCTGAAGATGAACTGTGCCGCCATCAACGACAACCTGCTGGAATCGGAGTTGTTCGGACACGAAGCCGGTTCTTTCACCGGCGCCGCAAAACTCCACAAGGGGCGATTCGAACGAGCAGACAAGGGAACGCTGTTTCTGGATGAGCTAGCCACCACGTCGCCGCTGGTCCAGGAAAAGCTGCTGAGGATCATCGAATATGGTGAATTCGAACGAGTCGGTGGCAGCAGAACCATCAACACCGATGTCCGTCTGATCGCTGCCACCAATGATGACCTGCCAACTCTGGCAGGTGCGGGGAAATTCCGCGAGGATCTGTTGGACCGTCTGGCTTTCGATGTGATCACCCTGCCCCCCCTTCGGGAAAGACAGGACGACATCATGTTACTGGCCGAGTATTTTGGCATGAATATGGCCCTGGATCTTAATCGCGAGTATTTTCCCGGCTTTAGTGACAGAGCCAGCAAGGACCTGCACAGCTACCACTGGCCCGGTAATATCCGCGAACTGAAAAACGTGGTTGAAAGGAGCGTCTATCGTTGCCAGGAACCGGACGAATTGATCGACGAGATATCGATCGATCCGTTTGATTCGCCATTTCGCATCAAGCCAAGATCCGTTACGCCTGAAGCGGCATCGGCCTCAGAAGCCAATTCGGCTGACAGCGCCGGGCAACCGTCTGCAGAGGTCGAATTCCCGCTCGACCTGCGCACTTCCATACAGGAGTATGAAATCTCACTGATCGAATCCGCCCTGGCAACCTGCCAGTTCAATCAGAAGAAAACGGCTGAGATTCTGGGAGTCACCTACCATCAACTGAGAGGGTACCTGAAGAAATACGACCTCCTGGACAACTGACCAATCCAACCTGATCGCCACTCCATTCCTCACAATCCAATCGGGATTCAATCTCCCTTGAATTGCGGTGGGCGTTTTTCGATGATCGCTCTCACGGCTTCGGCGTGATCCTCCGTCTGAAGCGCTAACGCCTGCAGTGAGGCGGACATCTCCAGCATGGAATCCAACCGGGCGTGCTGGGACTCCTTGATCAGCCTCTTGGTCATGCGGAGTGCGGTGGGTGGATTTACCGCTATCCTGCCAGCCAACAGCAGTGCCTCCGGCATCAGTTCATCGGGCGCGACGACTTTCGATACCATGCCCCAGGCTAATGCAGTCGCAGCATCTATCGGCTCGCCCGTGTAAGCCATCTCATTGGCCCGGGACAGGCCGACGACCCGCGGCAGGAACCAGGCGCCGCCATCTCCCGGTATCAATCCCACCTTGACGAAGCTTTCTGCGAATATGGCCTTCTGAGAGGCAATGCGCATGTCGCACATCATGGTCAGATCGCAACCGGCACCGATGGCCGCTCCATTCACGGCAGCGATGATTGGAACTTCCAGGTCATAGACTGCCAGTGGAATGCGCTGAATGCCGAATCGGTAGCCATCCCTGATCTCCGGAGGCGTGCCATTGAACATGCCCGCCTTGTCTCTCATATCCTTGACGTTGCCCCCGGATGAAAAAGCGCTCCCTTCACCGGTTATGATCACTGCACGGACATTGCGATCCAGGTTGATCTTTTCAGTGGCATCTTCAATGGCCTCAATCATCTCATCGGATGAGATTGCATTGCGCGTCTCGTGGCGATTCAAGGTGAGGGTGACGATATGATCCTGATAGTCATAAAGAATGGGATCGGACATCAGTTGTTCCTCATCTGTCTGTAAATGTGTGAAATGGGAACTTATCACACTGTTGTGGCGCAGAGCCAGAAGCCCGCCCTCGAAGGCCGGTCCCAGGCGGGCAACCCCTGGACGCCACCCCGGATCTTGTCATTCTTGCCGGAACGGCATAACGTTGGTTATTTCCCCTACTGGTAATTGACTATGACTACTGAATCGCGTGAGGTGCATCTGAGTTCCCGCCCCGTCGGCATACCCAAGGTGGGGGACTTTGAGCTGGTTACAACACAACTGCCGGAGCCTGCCTCTGGCGAGGTACTCGTCCAGAATATCTACATGTCGGTAGATCCCTATATGCGCGGTCGTATGCGGGACGGATGGGAACTGGGCCAGGTGATGGACGGTGGCGCCCTCGGTAAAGTCATCGAATCAAACAACGATCGTTTTAAAGCAGGCGACTACGTCAGTGGTAGTCGTGGCTGGCGTGAATATTTCATCTCCGACGGCCGAGGGTTGGCGCAGATCGATACAACGCTCGCGCCCCTGACCAGCTATCTCGGGGCGATGGGAGGAACCGGATTAACAGCCTATGGTGGCCTGCTGGTAACTGGACAGTTGAAGGAGGGAGAAACCGTATTCGTGTCCGCGGCAGCCGGGGCAGTTGGCAGTGTGGTGGGTCAGATAGCCAAGATCAAGAATTGCCGGGTGATCGGCAGCGCTGGCAGTGACAGCAAGGTGGCCTATCTCATGGATGAGTTTCACTTCGATCACGCCTTCAATTATAAGACCGCCAACATTTTAGATGAGCTGCAAAAGGGTGTTGGATAGCATCGATGTCTACTTTGAAAACGTTGGTGGTCCACAACTGCAAGCAGCTCTGCAGCATATGCGACCCCTCGGTCGCATACCCATTTGCGGTATGATCGCTCACTACAACGATACGACGCCGACGCCCGGACCCACCAATCTCACGGCCATGATCTATAACCGCATCACCATGAAAGGCTTTATCGCCACCGAATTCATGAATATTCAGGATGAGTTTCGCGCCGAGATGGGCGCTTGGATCAGAGAGGGCAAGATCAAGTATCAAGAGACCATCAGCGAGGGTATCGAGCAGGCCGGCAGTGCTTTCATCGGCCTTTTCTCCGGTGACAACGAGGGCAAGATGCTGGTCAAACTGGCAGAAGAATAAACGCCCATTGCCAGCAGCTGGTTGCTGGTCGCTATCGTGGAGGTGACCCAGACCAGCCGCACCCCGGCACACGAGATCATTGCTACCGTTGCTCCCTTCCGGGCCTGGCGGGGTTCACAACTTATCATTGCGAGGGGACCGATATGGGTCACCAGAAACCTGTCTTGGCAGACAGGGACGCGCATTATATGCAACCCGTGCAGTGGATACAATCAGTCGCCAGTAACCGGCGACTTTGCCGATCTGTTCAGTGCCTGCGCTCAAGCTAGAGGAATCCAAGTGCCCTACTGGATACAGAATATACTGATGCAGTGTGTCGATGTCATGTTTGCCGTGTGGCCCCAACAGGTCCCGATACGCAATGCTCTGGAGAAATGCAAGATCGTGTCTCACCGGGGAGAGCACGACAACCTTAGCCTATATGAAAACACCCTGGCAGCCTTTGACAAGGTACTGGAGCACGGTATCTGGGGAACCGAATGTGATGTTCGCTGGACCCGCGATCTGGTCCCCGTCATCCTGCACGACTCTTCCGGGCAAAGGGTGTTCGGCAAGCGGCTTGATATCAACCAGGTGGACTTCCACCAACTGAGGAAAGAACTGCCTTTGGTGCCCACCCTGGCCGAAGTGCTGGATAGATATGGCGGCAAACTACACCTGATGATTGAATTAAAGGAAGAAGACTATCCGGATCCGCAGGAGCAGAAGCAGATCCTGAGAGAACAGTTTAGCAAGCTGACGCCGGGCAGGGATTATCATTTCCTGTCACTGCATCCGGATCTCTTCCAGTGGGTGGATTTTGCGCCCGCTTCTGCCTGTTATCCCGTTTCGGAAACCAATGTCGCCGCCATGAGCGAGATCAGCATCGAACGCAGTCTGGGTGGGCTGACCGGTCATTTTCTGTTCTTGAACGACCGCTTGAAACATCGTCATGAGCTGGCGGGGCAGACGATCGGCACCGGCTTCATCAATTCAAGAAACTGCCTGTTTCGAGAACTCAACCGGGGAATCGAGTGGATCTTCACCGATCATGCCGTGCAATTGCAGAAGGTCAGGGATGATTTGCTGAGTGCAGCTCCGACGCCATAGCGGCAGCTCAATGTCCCGATCTGCAGTCCAACTCTAGAATTTGCGCTCCTTGCGCCCCTGTTGACTCGTTCTCTTCTTCTGCTCTGACCGGATAGTCTTTTGCAGAGCCTGCAGCGTCTTCAGCTGCTCATCGCTCAAATTCGCGGCTGCAATCGTCCTTCTGTCCAGCCTGGCCAGCTTGAGCAACTCCTTCTTGGCCAGGCTTGATTGCCCTTTGGCACGGTAAATTGATGCCCGACCAAAATATGCGTGCACAAGATTGGCATTCAGTGCTAACGCCTGAGTATAGTCGCGCAGGGCCAGATCCAACTGGCCACGATACTGAAATGCACTGGCTCGTTTCAAGTATGCATCAGCGTCCTTAGGATCAGCCTCAATCAACCAACTGTATTCCTGTATTGCCAGCACATAGCTTCCTTTACGCAAGTACTCCGCACCACGTCTTCTGAGCGCTTGCTTATCGTCGGTGACACGACTGGCCCTTACATACTTCAGGCCGCGACGGGCGGTTGCGATCAGATCCTTGTCAGCAGCACGACCGCCGCCAGCATTCTTCTGGGCAGATTCCAGAAACTGCTGCCAGGCCCTGATCTTTGCCCGTCTTGACGTTCCCTGCTGTTGAGTGAGTGCTATCAGCCTCACTAAGCCGCTTTGGACATCACTCGAATCGTTTCGCTGATCAGATTTGCCCGCCTGCTGAATGGAATCTTTTTCTGCTGATGCAGGTCGATCTTCCGTCCGGCTGACATCAGTCCGCACATCGCCTGCCTCCAATTCGGATAGATAGCGATTTGCTTCACTGCGCAACTCCTCATCCCGCTGGCTGTTGGTGTTGTCTTCGGCATAATTTGCCAGAAAATATCGCCACGCTTCGATCTTGGCTTCCTTGGACATATCGTCTCGCTGACTGAAGACGACTATTTCCTCATAGGACTCCTGCATCTCTGTAAGATTCTTCTCCGCCTCAATCTTGTCCTGCTTGTCCTTCTCTTGCAGTTGTTCAAGAAAGCCACTAACGCCCCCTTGCTCCTTCTCACTGTCTGGCGACCGGGCAGTAACGGTCGGGGCATTGGCCAGTTCGAATACGAAGTCACCCCTGCTCAATTCATAGTCCGTTATCTTACCGAACTGAGGCGTCTGTTTGACATGCAGCGAAACTTCACTCTGCAGATAGAGACCCAGTTCCGTGCCGATTACATAACCATCCCCGTTCAGATCTCCCAACCCGTATTCCAGCGCATCGATGAAGGCAGGCGTAAAGACACTGTTAGCAGGCACCTCCTCACCGGCGTCGCCAGCAGTAATAAACTGTCTGACCGGTTTGCTGGTCAGCAGGTCGATCAGCGGGGGCTTATCCGGCAGGGCGCGTGTTTGAAAGATGGTTCCCGAAAAACAACTGTCAAAGAGAAAGAGTGCGTGGTTGCTTTCGATATTCCTCGCCAGCGCGAGAAGATCCGTCATCGGGTAGGACTTCCGCAAGAAACCCTCTTCGTCCCGGCGAGGGTCGGGCGCATCGGACGGTACCAGATACCCCTTCTTGCCATTGTCCCGGGTGTAACCATGACCCGAGAAGAAAAACAGCAGACGGTTGTCCCGCTTGTATCCGTGGCGATTGATGAAGTCTTTGAATCCCTGACTCAACTCGTCCGTGGTGGGATTGTGCAGCTGGGTAATCTCAAATCCCCGATCCGCCAATGAAGTGCTGACCTTGACCAGTTCCTCCGGTACGCTCTGCAGATCCGGCCAACCAGCAGTATAATCGCTGACGCCGATCAACAATGCATAACTGGCCTGATACTCACCAACCTGCTCACCCTCATTGGATACGATCCGAATACCCCGGCTGGCCGCCATGGCCACAGGTACTGATAAGACGACTACTAGAATGCCAGTCAATACAGATTTCATGCCTTCTCGTCATCACTTAGTGTGATTTGGAACTGCTCTCAACCGCATACTAGACTCATTATCCACAATTTCAACAGCCCATAAACAACGGTCCTTCTGATGCGATAGGCTGAGCAATACACTTTCCTGTTATACTGATCGTCACTGCTCATATCTGATTGACTGAGCTATGGAGAGATGTCCGAGCGGTTGAAGGAGCACGCCTGGAAAGTGTGTGTGGGTTAACAGCTCACCGAGGGTTCGAATCCCTCTCTCTCCGCCAATGACCATTTCCAATACAGTCCAAGCCAATCCAAACTATCGATGAAAAGCCCTAAAAATAAAGCCTCAAAGGACATCTACCGTCTAGCAATGTCCAGCCCAATCCGGTAGAATCCTGTTTACCTTTAGGGTTCATTTTATGGGACACAGGCGATGGCAAGAAAACTAGAGCGATTATCTGCGGTTAAAGTCAAGAGAGCGAATGAGCCAGGCATGGTTGCTGATGGTGGTGGACTGTATTTGCGTGTCGGTCCAACCCAAGCGAAGTCCTGGATCTTTCGGTACATGGTGGATGGTAAGTCCACAGATATGGGATTGGGCGCACTCCACACAATATCGCTCGCAGACGCCAGAGCTGCAGCAGCGCAGTGCCGCCTTCTCAAGCATAAGGGAATAGATCCCAAGACTCACCGGGATGAATCACTTCGACAAGCCCAATTGAGAGATCACCAGTCCATAACCTTTGAGACCTGCGCTATCGAGTATATCGAAAGCCATCAGGCAGCATGGCGGAATGCAAAACACGCGAATCAGTGGAGATCCACCATCAGTACCTATGCTTTACCCAAATTCGGTAATCTCCCTGTTCAGCAGGTTGATACAGAAGAAGTACTTGGATGTCTGCAATCTATCTGGCAAGAGAAAGCAGAGACGGCCACACGACTCAGAGGACGAATCGAGGCGATACTCGACTGGGCAAAAGTCAAAGGATACCGTGAGGGCGAGAATCCTGCTCGGTGGAAAGGACACCTCGACAACCTACTGCCATCACCAGCTAAGATAAAAAACGTCAAGCATCACAGCGCGCTGCCGTATGCTGAGATGCCCATGTTCATGCAGGATCTGCAACAGATGGAGGGCATGGGAGCCAGAGCATTGGAGTTCACCATCCTCACTGCAGTACGCACTGGAGAGACGATAGGAGCACGTTGGGACGAGATTAAACACGACCTATGGACTATCCCTGGCGAAAGAATGAAAGGTGGCAAGGAGCACAGGGTGCCTCTCAGCGATGCCGTTAGGTCACTACTTGATGACCTGCCTAAGACTGATGATTTCGTGTTTCCCGGACAACGAACTAACAAGGGACTTTCCAATATGGCGATGCTCACCTTGCTGCGCCGAATGAATCGGAAAGATATTACTGTGCATGGCTTCCACAGCACGTTCAGGGACTGGGCAGAAGACCGCACAAACACGCCACGCGAGATTAAGGAACTGTCACTTGCCCATCAGGTTGGCAGTCAGGTTGAAGCAGCCTACAGGCGCAGTGATCTACTTGAAAAACGGCGTGACTTGATGGATCTCTGGTCACAGTATTGTTCAGATCAGTCTGGAAAGGTCGTGAAGATAGCCTGAAGCCCGAATGGAGATTAGGTGCGATGACAGATGTCGATTATGCAGACTGGTTAACACGCGGTACTTGGACGCTTGTCGAAGCATCGTGCCTAGCCGCAAGTCTCGAACCGCCAGCAAGTGTCAACTACTTTGACCGCAAGCGCCAGACCACTGAAGGACGAATTTATGTGGACCTAAAGGATGCGATTCGGTTGGGAAAACTAACGCGTATCGACTCAGATGGAAGTTGGCCAGGCACAAGAGTCACCCCGAGCGCCTTTATTGGGTGGCTTCTGGCGTCGCCATCGTCGACCTTACCAGTAGCAACGTCCGGTTCACGATTGCCAAGCTCATTCCTGCCATCAACGGTTCGAGTTCCGCATGGCAGTCCTACATAAATCGAGAGAAAGTTCCGGCCGTCAATCCTGGCAATCCGTCTGCGATACAAGCAACCTCCGAGCGAGGCGGCGATCTTGTCAACAATGAAGATGGCACCTATACCTATACATTTGTGACCGACGTCACGGCAGTGACAGAACCGATGGCGGTCAGTTACGAGCCTGATTTGACCCATCGTATCTCTATTCAGTTCAGCGGGGGACCAGCCGTCCTCAACCCATCCTTTGATTGGGTTCCGTCCAGCGGCGCAACGTCGGGGATAGAAACGAGAGACATCGTTGCCATCGAGAGCTGCAATACCTGCCACGATCCCCTGGCCCTTCACGGCGGCGGCAGACTAGATATAAAATACTGTGTGACCTGTCATAATCCCGGCACGACGGAACCTAACAGTTTGAATACGGTGGACTTCAGTGTGATGATACACAAGATCCATCGCGGTGCGAGTCTGCCCAGCGTTGAGGCCGGTGGCGAATACGTAATCTACGGCTTCCGGGACAGCAAGCATGACTATTCGCACGTGCACTTCCCGCAGGATATTCGCAATTGCACCAACTGTCATGCCGGTAGCGGCACAGGTTCAGCGGGTGACATCCTCACTGCAGACGGCGACAACTGGAATGAAGTACCCACCAGGGCCGCATGTGGATCCTGTCATGACGACCTCGATTTCACCACCCACATAGGTGGTCTCACTGACGACAGCGCCTGCCTGCTTTGTCACACCGAAGGGGGATTTAGGGGAAGTGTCGCAGAATCGCATCGTAATCTCACCAATGAGTTTATTGCTGAGTTCAAAGTTAATGTCCTCGGCGTAACAAACTCCGCGCCAGGGGAGTTTCCTGTTGTGACTCTATCGGTGACCAATCCATTGAATGGTGACGCACCGTACGACATCCTCAATGACCCGGAATTCGACGGCGGTCGACTCAATATAGGGGTTGCCTGGGATACAGATGACTACAACAATGTGGGTAATGATGGTGTCAATGCCCGTTATCAGGTTACCAATGCGCTGACCACTGCAACTGCGGTCGGCGACGGTACTTTTACTGTCGTCTCGACAACTCAGATACCGGATGGCACGGTCGCCCCATTTATCCCGGCCACAGGTAGCGGCGCCATCATTGTTGAGGGTCGAGGGAGAAAGGACGTCTCCACCGACGCTACGCCGAGCATCGGCAATATTCCAATTACGTTCGGTATTGGCTATTTCTCCATCGACGAGGCAGACGGTGTAGCCGTGCCGAGGAGACAACCGGTCACCAACGAAAAATGCAACGCCTGCCATGGGATCAAGATCAATCACGGCAGCAACCGTGCCAATGACACTCAAGGCTGCGCCGGCTGTCATAACGCAAGGCTCACTGACAAGGTGGTCAGGGAAATAGCGCAGGATCCGCCCACAGATGGCAAGGATGAAGAATCCATTGACTTCAAGCGATTGATTCATGCTGTTCACGCATCCGGCTTCCGCGAAAGTCCCCTACAGGTGGTCGGTTTCAGCGGATTCAGTACGCACGTCTTCGACGAGGAGGAAGTGCACTATCCGGGAACGCTGACTAACTGTCGGACCTGTCATGCGGAAGGTACCTGGCGCCTGCCGCTTGCCGCCGGCGTGCTGGCAAGTACGATCGACACCGGCGCTGATATAGCGGATCCGTCAGACGATACGATGATCACCCCGATAGCGTCAGTCTGTAGCTCCTGTCACGACAGCGATCTTGCTGCCAGCCACATGCTGCAGAATGGTGCCGATTTCACGGCCACCACGGCGAGTATCGCAAGCGGGGCGAGCACCGAAGCGTGTACCATCTGCCATGGTCCAGGCAGGATCGCTGATGTGGATGATGCGCATGAATTGGACTAGTGTACTGTCCTGCAATTAAGCGGTCGTTATTCGGTCGGCATATTTTGTTCCTGGCAAGGCGCGAGGACGCAGTGGGTTGGGCACCCATAAGGACGAGCAACGAAGTCCAGGGACAAAATAGGCCAGCGAATAAGGCCACGTAATTGTGGGACAGTACACCAGGTAGAGTAGCCGCTCTACAAGCCAGGATTGCATTGCGAGCGTGATACCCCGTCAGCTTGCTTCAGACTTCCAGGCGTGGTGCTTAGTGGCCCCGCGCCTTGGAGTCGATATATCCGATGCCACCTGCCCCTCCCGCCCCTTTACCTGATAGTTAGACGACGAACCGAACGCCGTCTGCGCACCAGCCATCTCCTACCTGGCCGGCAGTGATCCATATCACAGCCGGCTATGATCCAGGTCACAGACAGTGGCTGACCATCGTTGTTAGCGGCAATGTAAAACTGACCCCCCTCGGCAACTGAAAACTGACCCCCCTTTCCATTAATCTGCACCTTGCAGGAGGTGCACATGTTAAATCAGGAAAGGTGTATGGAAATTCGCATACTTTA
>Ga0187833_10004564_pt1 | contig 13478 bp, 16 predicted proteins | sample ETNtaG_37_FD_167968 | JGI IMG/M metagenome (GOLD analysis project Ga0187833, IMG submission 167968) | Marine microbial and viral communities from oxygen minimum zone, Eastern Pacific Ocean - ETNP2014_SV_400_PacBio MetaG (Illumina Assembly) | ecosystem: Environmental > Aquatic > Marine > Hypoxic... | reverse complement strand
CTTTGGTTACTGCTTTAGTTGTATTTCCAACGGCATCTAATGCATCAGTAGTTTTTCTAGTTTTCTTGGGCAAATTAGACATTTCTGCTATCCCACCAGCGTTATCTGTCACTGGACCATAGGCATCTAAAGCAACAACCATGCCTGCTAAAGCAAGCATTGATGTAACTGCAATTGCAATACCAAAAAGTCCTGCAATATAATTTGTAACCAGTATACCAGCTACAATAATTAATGCTGGTAAAGCAGCAGCTTCCATTGACACCGCTAGTCCTTGGATAACATTGGTGCCATGACCGGTTCTTGATGATGAAGCAATGCTTTGAACGGGTCTGAAATTTGTACCTGTATAGTATTCTGTTACGTATATGATTAAGCCAGTTATAATTAAACCAATAACTCCACACACATATAAACCCCTTCCAGTAAAAATTTTATCATCAATAAAATATTCTGTATTTAATCCAATTATATAATCAGTAATTGGATAAAGAATTAATAATGACAATACAGCTGTGGCGATAAAACCTTTGTAAAGTGCATTCATAATCTTCTTGCTTTTTCCTAATTTGACGAAAAAAGTACCAAGAATTGTAGTTAATATACATCCAGCACCTATAGATAACGGATAAATCATCATGTTTAAATTATCATGAAAGAAAATTGAAGATAAAACCATAGTAGCAACTATAGTAACTGCATAAGTTTCGAATAAATCAGCAGCCATTCCTGCGCAATCTCCAACATTATCTCCAACATTGTCAGCTATGACCGCTGGGTTTCGAGGATCGTCTTCTGGAATTCCCGCTTCTATTTTGCCTACTAAATCAGCCCCCACGTCCGCACCTTTTGTAAAAATACCACCACCCAATCTTGCAAAAATTGAAATTAAAGATGCACCAAACCCCAATGCAATTAATGCATTAATTAATTCTTTTTCTTCAACACCAAAGAATAATAAAACGTAGTAATAAATAGAAATCGACAATAATGCCAATCCAGCTACTAACAAACCTGTAACGGCTCCTGATCTGAAAGCAATAGATAGTCCTTGTGATAAACCTTTTTTCGAGGCTTCCGCCGTTCTGACATTTGCCTGAACTGATATCAACATTCCAACATATCCAGCAATTCCAGACAAAGTAGCACCAATTAAGTAGCCAATTCCAACCAAAATACTAAAAGTGAAGGTGATGATAATCAAGACAACCAATCCTACTATGGAAATTGTTTTATATTGTCTATTTAAATAGGCTCTTGCTCCAATTTGAATTGCTTCCGCCACTTCTTTCATTTTTTTATTGCCTGATTCAGAATTCAATATTTGTTTACGCACTATATATCCATAAAGAAGCGCAAAAAATCCACTTATAATTATAAGTAGTAAAATAAAACTTGGTGATAAATTGTTCATAATCTAAGTTTTGAAAAAATAATCAAAAATTAAAAATCGGAAGATGCCAAATAACAAAGGTAAAGGCAACGATAATATTGACTAAAAACTATGTATATAGCCTAGTTTTTTAGGGAATTTAAACTTTTTCTCTGTTGATTTTCTATTTTTAAATATAGTTTTGCTTTTAATAATTCCTACTATTGAAACCTTTGTAGAAGTAGATTTGGATATTCTTTTTATTAGATGTCTCATCTTTTTACTTGCTGTAAACAAAATTTGGTAGTCATCACCATTAGAGATAAAATTAAATTTATTTTTTTTTGTTCTAATAAGATAAGAATTTAAATTACTAGATATAGGAATTTTATTCATAAATATTTTAGATGATAAATTAGATCTAGTTAATATATGTTGCAAATCTTGAAAAAAACCATCAGATATATCTATAGCAGAATTTGCAAAAAGGCGAATTTTTTTTGAAAATTTTATTGGTAAGGTTGGGAGATAAAATCTCCTTACAAAATAATTACTATTCTTTTTACAGAGTTTAATTTTACCTTTTAAGAGTTTTAATCCAACAAAAGCATCTCCGATTGTATTTGTTATATAAATATCATCATTTACTTTTGCGCCAATTCTCAAAACTGGATTTTTTTTGGAATATCCAACTACGGAAACAGTTATTGACAATCGATTTGAATAAGATGTGTCTCCTCCAGCCAAAAAAATATTATATTTTCTTTGTTCTTGTTTTAAAGCTAATTTTATTTTACTAAGATTGACTTGAGTTAGATGTTTTTTGTTTCCTGAACAACTCATAAAATAATATTTAGGAGTTATTCCTTTGCAAATTAAATCAGAGATGGCTCCCCTTAAAGCCTTTTTGATTACAAGATTGGGATTTCTAAAATTTAAAAAATGTGTTCCTTCAACAAAACTGTCTATAGATATGCCTATTTTTTTTTTGTAATCAAAAAATATATCATCAGACAAATCAAAGGATCCTTTGTTATTTTTTGATAATTCTGAAAAATATTTTTTTATAATTGCAAATTCGTTCACTTATGATCTTATCTTTTTTGATACTTTATCTAATATTGCATTTAAGTATTTTTTTTGATTTTGTTCTAAAAAGAAATCAGCAGTATTCAAATATTCATTAATTATAATATTTAGCGAAGTTTGTGGGCGATATAAAAATTCAAATATAGCGGCATGTAACAAAACAATTAATAATTTTTCTGTTCTTTTTTTACTTAAATCTTTACTAAGATGTTGTTGTATAGTTTCTTCTATTAGTTCTTTTCTTTCCAATGTACCTAAGACAATATCTTTTATAAATTTTTTGTATCTATGTTTGGGAAATATTAATTCAGATCCTTTATTAAATTCTTGAGCATATAATTTTTGAACAACTATAACTCTCGGGTTTTGAAGAGTTTCATTATGCATTTTCAAAAGTTTTCCAAAGTGGCTAGTACCGCCATAACTGCTTCTCCTCCCTTATTTTTTTTATCAGGATTGGCTCTTTCAACAGCTTGTTTTTTATTTAGGCAAGATATAATTCCATTACCTATTGGTTTTTTATATCTAATAGACAATTCCATTATTGCATTTACAACTGCCTTAGAAATAAGATTGAAATGTGGTGTTTTTCCTTTAATCACACAACCTAATGCTACAAAAGCATCATATTCTTTTATTAGTTTTGAAATTGTTACAGGTATTTCAAAAATTCCTGGCACATGGATTATGTCATCGCCAATCTCAATTATATTTTTATTTTCAGCTGCCTGTAATTCTCGAAATGAACCATCCACTAACATATTGGAAATATTTGGATAGTAATCTGCGATGACTATACAAATTTTTTTTTTCATTTAATAATTTCCTGTTTTGTAATTTTTATACCGTAGCCTTCTAGTCCCACAACCTTCTTTTTAGATCTTGTAACTAGTATCATTTTATTGATATTTAAAGACTTTATAATTTGTGAACCAATACCAGAGTTTCTAATAAGTCTATCATTACCTTTGCTGTAAGGTTTTTTATCCTTATATCCCTTTAAAGTTTCTGAAACAGATTTAAGATTTGTATGTCTTATAAATATTAATACACAGTCTTTATATTTCTTGAAGTAGTTAATAGTTTGATTAAATAAATTTGGTAATTTATCACCCATTAAATAATTTTTTACTATATTTGATGAAATAACCCTAACCCGTGGATTTTTATTTCTAATTATATTTCCCTTAATTAGTGCAAAATGTTCTGAACCATCAAGTATATTTTCGAAAATTTTTATTTTAAAAGTTTGTTTATTAATTGAGATATTTGAAGATTTTTTGAAATTTATTAATTTTTCTTGATTTAATCGAAAAGATATAAGGTCATCAATTTTTGCAAGACTTAACTTGTGTTTTTTTGCAAAATTTACTAATTGTTTTCCTTTAGCCATTGTTCCATTGTCATTCATGATTTCACAAATAACAGCTGAAGGTAAATTTTTTGACAACCTTGATATGTCTACCGAAGCTTCAGTATGACCAGCTCTAACTAAAACTCCTCCATCTTTAGATATTAAGGGAAATATATGCCCAGGTGTTACAATGTCTTTTTTGGATGCGTTTTTTTTTATAGCTGCTTTTATCGTATATGCTCTATCATGTGCAGAAATACCTGTGGTGATATTTTTTGTTGCATCTATTGAAACAGTAAACGCTGTTTGTGATCTAGATTGGTTAGTTGGTGACATAAGTTGAAGATTCAATTTTTTAACTTGCTTTGAATCAAGGGCTAGACAAATAAGACCTCTTCCATGCTTTGCCATAAAAGTTATATCTTTATGTTTTACTTTATTAGCGGGAATTACTAAGTCACCTTCATTTTCTCTATTTTCATCATCAACCAAAATGAACATTTTTCCATTTTTTGCGTCTTTTAAGATTTTGGTAATTGGTGCAAACATATTATTTTTTTAAGTTTTTTATATATTTCGCAATGATATCAATTTCTATATTAACAATATCATTATTTTTAATATTTTTTAAATTTGTTAACTTTAATGTGTGAGGGATTACTACAATCAAAAAACTATTTGCAAATACCTTTGCGATAGTTAATGATACTCCATTTATTGCAACTGAGTTTTTAGAATTTAAAAATTTTTTAAATCTTTTATTTATTGAAAAATATAAATACCAGGATTTACCATATAAACATTTTTTTTTAAGTTTTGAAGTTGTATCAATATGCCCCTGAACAAAATTTCCCGAGATTTCATTTCCAAATTTAAGAGATTTTTCTAGATTTACAATTTGATTTAATTTAACGTACTTAAAATTGGTAACCATTAGAGTTTCTCTGGTTAGATGAAAAAAATATAATCCTTTGTGAATTTTCTCGAGAGTCAAACAAACGCCAGAGCAATTAATCGACGATCCCAAATCTTTATTTGTTAGTCTTAAACTACTTTTTATTCCGAACTTAATTTCTTTTTTAATGAATATAATTTTTTTAACAATTCCTCTTTTTTTTATTATACCAGTAAACATTATTTTAATGAATATTTTAATAATTTATCTTGGAATAAATTGATTTCAATTTCTCTTTTGCTTCTTTTTATCTTATTCATCTTGTTAAAAAAAAATTTTGCATTATGGAAACCTTTATTTCCTAATAATTGATCAGAGTAAAAGTGATAAAAATCATTTATATAATAATTATCAAGCAAAAAATTGTTAAATTTAATTCCTGCTTCTACAAAGACTCTGTAAAAACCCTTTTTTCTTAAAAAATAGATAATTTTATTAAAATCTAAATGTTTATTCTTTAAATCGATTCTTATAGTTTTAACCTTAAACTGATTCAGTTTTTTTAATTTATTTTTATTAATTAAATTGTAAAAGATATAAGTTGATATTTTGTTAGCTGTTCTAATTATTTTCGATGTTATGGGTATGGTTAGGTTTTTATCAATGACAAATCTTTTTGGTGAGCGCTTTTGCAATCCATCAATACGACAATTTAACATTGGATCGTCTTTCAAAATAGTTTTCGAAGTAGTTAAAATAGAATCGTGATTTGAACGCAATAAATGTACCCTGGCCCTTGAATAAATATTTGTTATCCATTTGTTATATTTGTCGGAAATAAATAAATCTTTTGAGGTGGCTAATTTTGATGAAATAAAAATATTGTTAGTCCTTTTCATGATGTTGAAATCTCTGTAGAAGCTATCTCCTTCAGATTTGTATATATTTTCAAATGTTTTAATATTATATTTAATTAATTTTTTTTTTGCTTTTTTGAAGCTTCTCCTATCGGGATCAAATTTAGAAAAATATACCCTTTTGATATTATGTTTATTAATAATATCAGTACATGGAGATGTTTTTCCATAATGACTACAAGGTTCAAGAGTTGAGTATAACAATGAACCTTTAAAGTTAATTTTTTTATTTGATAAAGCTATTCTTTCAGCATGTGGTCGACCATTAAAATTAGTATGGGCTAAACTAATTAATTCATTATTCTTAACAATTACGCAGCCAACAGCGGGGTTTTTGCCTGTGTTTCCCAATACTCTACTTGCTTGATTATAAGCAAGTTTCATAAAATATTTATGTTTTGTATTAGTCCTGTGTTTTTTTGGAAACATCCAACTTGTCCACAAATTGCTCGAAATCTTTTACTTCCCTAAAATTTCTGTAGACTGAAGCGAACCTAACATATCCAATAGGGTCAAGATCTTTAAGACCATCCATAACCATTTTTCCTATAACGTTTGAAGCTATTTCACTTTGACCCATTTCTTCTAAATTTCTTGATATCTTTGATATAAATTTCTCAACAGTATCTGTATCTAAGGGTCTTTTTTTTAAAGCAATGTATACTGACTTTGATAATTTATCTCTATCAAAAATAGACTTTCTTCCATTTTTCTTTACGACTGTTAACTCTCTATATTGAATTCTTTCAAATGTTGTAAATCTCTCACCACAAGCACATGTTCTTCGCCTTCTTATTGCAGTACCATCTTCGGTAGGTCTTGAGTCAACTACTGAAGTATCACCAGTTTTACAAAATGGACAAAGCATAATTAGTTATCTTTTAAATGATTATAAATGGGAAACAAAGAACAAAGTTTGATTACCTCTTCTTTTGTTTGTTTTTCAATTCTGGTATTGTCTCTAGGAGTTTTTGACAAACCCACTATAACTTTTGTTATTAGCTCCCCCACCTTTCTGAACTCACTTATACCAAAACCCCTTGTTGTAGCTGCTTGCGTACCTAATCTTATTCCAGATGTTATTGTCATTTTTTCTGTGTCAAAAGGAATTCCATTTTTGTTACACGTTATATTTGCTCTTTCCAAACTTGATTCGGCATCCTTTCCATTAACATTAAATGGTCTTAAATCAACTAACATTAGGTGTGTATCAGTTCCGCCAGAAAATATTTTAAAGCCACTGTTTTTTAACGTTTCCGATAAAACTTTTGCATTCTCAATAACCGATTTAATATAAATTTTGAAACTGTCTTGCAAAGCTTCTTGAAAACAAACTGCCTTTGCTGCAATAATGTGCATTAAAGGGCCACCTTGATAACCTGGAAAAACAGCAGAATTAATTTTTTTAATCAAATCTTCTCTATTGGTTAAAATAATCCCTCCCCTTCCACCTCTCAATACCTTGTGTGTTGTTGATGTAACAATATCAGCATACGCAATTGGATTTGGGTAACCTTCTCCAGCAACTAATCCAGCAAAATGAGCCATATCCACCATTAGATATGCATTCACTTTCTTTGCTATTTCATGAAATTTCTTAAAGTCTATTATTCTAGAATATGCACTACCGCCAGCAATTATTAGTTTAGGTTTATGTTGCTTTGCTATTATTTCAACTTCATTATAGTTAATCAGTCCGCTTTCTTTATCTACCTCATAATGAAATGAATTAAACCATCTACCTGAAAGAGAAACTTTAGCCCCATGTGTTAAATGACCTCCGGAATTCAAACTCATACCAAGTATTGTGTCTCCTGGATTTAAAAGGGCAAGGTATACGGCTCCATTGGCTTGAGCACCAGAATGAGGTTGTACATTTGCATATTTGCAATTAAATAATTTCTTTACTCTTTCTAAAGCTAAATCTTCCGCTTTATCAACAAATTCACATCCACCGTAATACCTTTTAGAAGGATACCCTTCAGCATACTTATTTGTCATAATTGAACCCTGGGCATCCAACACAGCTTTTGAAACAATATTTTCCGAAGCAATTAATTCAATATTTTCCTGCTGCCTATCAAGTTCACGTTTTATAGAACTATATAAATCTGGATCAGCTGATGATAAATTTTTATCAAAAAAATTTTGATAATTAGTTGACTTATATTTATTTAATTTAGTCATAATAATTCATATTTTATTAATTCTCTTTGTATGACGACCACCTTTAAATTTGGTATTCAAAAAAATGTTTATACATTTAAGGGCAATATTTTTTTTTGTCAATCTTGAGCCTAAAGTGATAACATTAGCATTGTTATGTGATCTTGCTAATCTTGCTGACTTTTCATTATAACATAGTACAGCTCTTACATTTTTATATCTATTTGCTGTCATTTCCATTCCTATACCTGATCCACAAACAAGAATACCTATTAATTTTTTATTAAGATTAATTTTTTTAGATAATTTATGGGCATAATCAGGATAATCAACTTTCACTAAATTAAAAGAGCCCAAATCAATGATTATCAATTTTTTTATTGATAGGTGTTTTATAATAAACTCTTTTAGCTTAAAACCCGCATGATCGGATGCAATTAATATTTTTCTCAACTGAATATTCTTAGTTAAATTAATAATTTAAAACACAATCATCCAAAAGAATTCTATTTTCTTCTCATTCATTGAATGCATTGTGGTACTTTATTAAATACCTTATAAAAGATAATAATATACATTATTTTTGTCGCATTAATTATAATAAAATAATAATTTAAAAACTAGAAAAATGAAACTTATTGGATCGTATCCTAATACAAGGCTAAGAAGGAATAGAAAAAGCGAATGGTCTAGACGTCTTGTAAGTGAAAATAGTTTGCTATCTAGCGACTTAATTTGGCCAATATTTCTAACTGATGGTAAAAATCAAAAAAATCAAATTTCAATTATGCCCGGTGTATACAGATATTCAATAGATAAAATAGAAAAAGTTGTTGAGAAAGCAATCAAACTTAAACTACCTCTCTTAGCGTTATTTCCACATACTCAAATAGGAAACAAGGACAAAGTTGGATCTGAGGCATTGAATGAAAATAATTTAGTATGTAGAGCTTTAAAACTTATTAAAAAAAAATTTCAATCAGATATAGGAATAATGTGTGATGTGGCTTTGGATCCCTATACTTCACATGGTCATGATGGTTTATTAAAAAAAGGATATGTTCAGAATGATGAAACTGTCGAAATTTTAGTTAAACAGGCATTATTGCTAGCTGAAATGGGATGCGATGTCATCGCACCATCTGACATGATGGATGGAAGAATAGGGAAAATAAGAAAAGCTTTAGATAAGAATAATTTCAAGCTAGTTCAAATTTTATCTTATGCTGTTAAATATGCATCAAATTTTTATGGTCCATTTAGAGATGCTACAGGATCAAAAAAAAGCTTAAAAAGTGATAAAAAAAATTATCAGATGAACTTTTTTAATCAAAAAGAAGCTTTGAGGGAAGTTGCTCTGGATATTAAAGAAGGTGCGGATTTTATTATAGTTAAACCAGGAATGCCTTATCTTGATATAATCAAGTTAGTTAGTGATACTTTCAAAATACCCGTATTTGCATATCAGGTATCTGGAGAATATAGTTTGATTAAAAATGGTATTAAGAAAAAAATAATATCTGAGAACGCAATTGAAGAAAGCTTAATGTCATTTAAAAGATCGGGTGCTAGTGCAATAGTAACATATTTTGCAGATTACATTGCCCAAAAGTTAAGATAGCCACCACCATTTTTTTTTACCCCACTTAATTTTATTCCAAATTCTTTCATGAAAATAATAAAAAAAAATTTTAGTAATTACTTCAATACCAGCAATAGAACTTCCCATTTTCCAATCACCAGTAATTATCCAGGCAATAACGAATGTGTCTAGAGAAGCGGTGATACGCCAAGTAAGTGTTTTTAGTATTGACCTTTTTTATGTTCTTCCATTATTTGAAATAATTTTCTAATTTTATTCTAGATATAGGATAATTTAAATTATTCGGTATTAAAATTTTTTTTTTAAGAAATTTACCAATAAATGTTAGGGCATAATAAATTGATTTAGTATCAATATTATCAAATTTTTTGTCAACCATAAAACTTGGGACATTTATATCCTCATTGTCAATATTTACGGTAATCATTTTTTTTATATTATAAGATCTGGCAACATAATTGGACGGCAGATTCATATCAAAACCTATTTTTTTAAGAAGATTCATTTCCCAAAAGATGTAATGAATAATCCAATTATTGCTAAATTTTAATTCATTTAAAAAATTAGAAAATAAAATATAAATAGAATTATAACTTAGCATCTCTGGAAGTACCGTTTTTAAAAGATTGAGTGATGAAAATAAGCAATTTATTTTTTTGTTATCATCAAAAAAAAATGGACTTATTGCATCAATTATTTCAATTTTAAAATAACCTAATTTACTTTCGTTTTTTGCTTTTAAATTTACATGAATTTTATTTCCCAGTTGTAAATAGTTTTTTATTTTCCTTGATGTGCCTCCGTAAACTATTCCTGGGCATTTTCCATGATTTAATGTAAATACTTCGATAATTACTGAATTTTCAGAATAATTATTTTTTGATAACAAATAACCTTCGTCCTTCCACTGCATAACCTACTTGATCTTTAATTTGTTAATAATATTTTTTGCAGCATTATGCTCAGCAATTTTTTTTGAATTGCCACTTCCATAAAAAAAATTTGAGCCATGAATTTTAACAGAAATTTTGTAAGATGGGTTATGTTGCGGACCTTTATAGGATAATACTTTATAAGTTGGTAATTTTTTAAAATATTTAAGTGAATATTCCTGCAGTTTTGTCTTGGGGTCTATTTCTATTTTTACAGTTTTTTTAATTTCATCATTCCAAAATCTTAGAATAAAATTTTCTACAATTTTAAAACCAGAATCAAGATATATGGCACCAATCAAAGCCTCACATGCATCAGACAATATTTTATCTTCAATTTTTATTTTTTTTTTATAAATGTTTCCTAAAATTAGAAATTTTTCTAATTCCAATATTCTGCTAATTTTTAAACAGGTTTTGCGATTTACTAGTGAAGCAAATTTTTTATCTAGGTTACCTTCAGATTCACATGGATATAAATTAAATAATTTTTTTGATAAAATTAACCCCAGAACTCTATCTCCGAGAAATTCTAACTTTTCGTTGTTATTCAAAAGATCAAAACTTTTATGAACTAATGACAGATATAATAATTTTTTATTTTTAAATTTAATGTTTATTTTATTTTCCAATATTTTTTGATCTTGCATTATTAATTGATTATATTAAAAAGCCTATTCCATTTGATAATTTCAAACCATTTCCATATTTGAAAAATATTTCCCTTACTTTTATTAGTTGAAAAAAAGATGATTCTTGCCTTACCTACTAAATTTAATTTGTTAACATAACCTACACTGTTTAGATATCTACTATCTTTTGAGCAATCTCTGTTGTCACCCAAAAAAAAATAATGATTCTTTGGAACAATATATTTGTCTGAGTTTATAAAACCACCTTCTTTTTTATAAACGGCAGTATACGAATGACCATTTGGTAACTTCTCATTGAATGCATTAGCATTTATTATTTGTTTTCCACAGTAAATTTTTAAATCCTTAATATTTTTTTTTGTTTTTAGCACTAGATTGTTATTCAAATATAAATCACCATTAATAAATTGAATTTCATCCCCGGGTAATCCGATCAATCTTTTTATATAATCAGTTCTGTTGTCAACTGGTGTTTTAAAGACGATAACGTCACCTCGTGTTGGTTCTTTAAATAAAAATCTATTATTTGAGAAATTTGGACTAAATGGAAAAGAATGTTTGCTATAGCCATATGTATATTTGGAAACAAAAAGCCTGTCACCAACCAATAACGTAGGCTCCATGGAAGATGAAGGTATGTAAAATGGTTGAAATAAAACAGATCTTATAATTATTGCAATAATTAATGCATAAAAAATCGTTGTTAAATTATCAAAAAAAAATTTTCTATTTATTTTCATTATTTTGAAATTATAACGCTAGCAACTGAGTATTTTTTTTCATCAGAAATAGATAACAATATATTAAATTTTCTTACTTTAAAAAGAGCCTTAATCTTATTAGCAATTTTTTTATTAATGTATATATATGGTTTTCCACAAGTGTTATTTATCACCTCAATATCTTTAAAATTTATATTGTTTCTAATGCCGATACCTAAAGCTTTGGCAAAAGCTTCTTTTGCAGCAAATCTTTTGGCGTAACAACTTATTGAATTTGATTTTTTTTCACAATACGCAACCTCATTTATGGTGAATATTTTTTTTTTAAAATTGTATTTTTTCTTTAGCAATACTTTTTTAAGTCTACAATTTTCGACAATATCTATACCTGTTCCTAATATAGTCATTATTTTAAAACATTTTTAAAATTTAAAATAGCTTGTTTTAGACCAACAAAAATTGCTTCACTAATTATAAAATGACCAATATTTAATTCTTTAATATTTTTAATTTTTTTTATCATTTTGGCAGTCTGATAATTTAAACCATGACCAGCGTGTACCTCCAAACCTATTATATTTGCATATTGAGCAACTTTTTTAATTTTGACAAATTCATTAAAAAATTTTTTATTTAAATTATATAAATTACAAAATTTACCCGTATGTAATTCAACGCAATCTGCTCCTAATTTTTTAGCCTTCTTGATGTTCTGAATTCTGGGCTCAATAAATAAACTAGTACGTATTCTTTTTTTTTTAAGATAATAAATTATCTTCTTAATTCTAAAATTGTCTTTATCAAGATTTAGTCCTCCTTCGGTAGTAAGTTCTTTTCTTTTTTCTGGAACTATACAAACAAAACTTGGTTTTGATTTTAAGGCAATTTTCAACATTTTGTATGTTGGAGACATTTCTAAATTTACTCGGATATTTTTTAATCTTACGATTTTAAATAAATCTTTATCTGTAATATGTCTTCTGTCCTCTCTTAAGTGAATAGTAATAGAACTGGCCCCAGATTTTTTTACCAATAAAGCAGCCTTATTTGGATCGGGGTAATTTTCGCCCCTGGCATTACGTACGGTAGCAACATGATCTATATTAACGCCTAATCTAATCATTTTTATTTTAGATAACGACTACCTTGTTTAGTTGCTGGTATTCTTTTTAAAAAAGAAGGCAGGGCATTTTTTTTGTAGACGGGAATTGAAATTTTTATTTGTGAAATTATTTTATTTTTTTTGATTAATAAACTTTTTTTATTTGATCTGTCAATAATACATGCAAATCCCAAAATTTTTGCATTCGCATTTTTAACTAATTTTGCGCATTCCAAAGTGGATTTGCCAGTTGTTATTACATCCTCCACGATTAATACCTTTGCATTTTTTTTTATTGAAAAACCTCTTCTTAGCCGGAATTTGCCTTCAACCCTTTCAGAAAATATTGACTCTTTGTTTAATCTTCTTCCTATTTCATAGCCTACTATTATGCCACCCAAAGCCGGAGAAAGAATCAAATTAACTGAAGGAAAAGATTTCAATATTTTTTCTGCTAAAGAACTGCATATTTTAGATGCTGCATTGGGATCGCTAAGAAGTTTTGCACATTGTACATACCTATTACTATGCAAACCTGAAGTAAGAACAAAGTGACCCTCTAATAATGCCCTAGTTTTTTTTAAAACGTTTAAAGAGTCTTTGTAAGAGAGCATGCTTTTTTTTATGTCTTATAATTCTAAATTTAAATTCTTTTTGTTTTTACTCGCTTATA